>Ga0207152_1171_pt1 | contig 13654 bp, 13 predicted proteins | sample Alteio_BWMinHeat_30_FD_153590 | JGI IMG/M metagenome (GOLD analysis project Ga0207152, IMG submission 153590) | Enriched cells from forest soil in Barre Woods Harvard Forest LTER site, Petersham, Massachusetts, United States -... | ecosystem: Environmental > Terrestrial > Soil > Temperate forest >... | reverse complement strand
CGACAATGTATTCGTAAATGTGGCGGGCTTTTTGGATGGGTGTGGTGTCACCGGCGGTGTGCTCCTTGGCGAGTTCGGCGATCGTGCCGCCGAGCGGGACGAGTTTGTCCGGTTCCAGATAGCGCTTCATTTGGGGGTCCTTGGCGCTGGGAGCAGAAACTTTCTGGATTGTCGCGGCGTCCGGAGAGACCTTATGCTCGCGGCGCGTCGCGGTGAAGCGCAGGGTGACTTCAAAGCCGGAAGCCGCTTGGGCTGGTGTTGGCGTGAACATGGCATAGGTATTGCCGTACTCAGAGTCGCGGCCTTGCTTGTAAGACACGGGACTGTCGATTTGCAAATTGCGGATATCCTGGTAGGCGTCGGGCTGCGGCAGGGGAACCCAAAGGTGCGTGGCAGCGGCATCCGCGCTCGCCGGCACGTGGACCTGGTAGGTAAATTCGAATGAACGCGACGGGGTAACTCCAGCGGAATCTGTATCGGGCGGGCGGCTCGCGTGGGCGGTCAGGATGGCGACCGCGCCGAGTGTGAGAATCAATGACAGCATCAGTCGGAATCGGGTCATGGAGGACTCCTGGGTGGACAGAGTGGCTCGAGGTCGAGCGGGTGCGATTATACTGAAGCGGGCCAGAATGCTAAAGAGAGAGTGGGGGCGAGGGAAGTTGCCGAGTGTGAAAATAATTACGCTGCTTCTGTTGATGGCGCCGATGAGCGCGACGAGGAGCTGTGCCCAGGATTCACCGAGAGTGCCGCTACCCGCGGAGAAAATTCCGGAGCAGGCGGGCCTTGCGAGCGCAAAAGTGCCGAGGCCGGAGCATCGCTTCTGGGACAAAGAGAATACCTGGCTGTTTGCGGGAGTGAGCTCGTCGCGAACCCTGGATTATTTCTCGACACTGAATCTGAGGCGGCGGCACGACCAGGAGATTCTGGTCACCAATGATCTAGTGGACAATCATGCGGCTTTTGCAGTGGTGGAGGCGGCGGGAACTGGGGTATCGATCGGAGCATCCTATTTATTCCACCGCTATGGGCATCACAAACTGGAACGATGGACTTCCATTGTGCACATCGGGCTGGCGACGACGGGCGCGGTGCGCAACTATTGTTTGAAGACGGCGCATCCAAAGACCTCGCCCTAGGCCTCAGAGCACTCGAGAACTGGAAACGCATTTCTGTTTTTGCTCATCTCACTCCATGGCAGGAAGAGTTGTGGTTCGGAGGACGGTGCGGCATACTCGCGGCGCGTGTGCGCTTTGACCGGGGCCGCACGAGCAACATCGGCAAGGAAAACCAGAGGAGGTTTCATGGGACGGCGCATTTTCCGTCACCATTCTTGTTTGTTTCTTTTCTCGTGTTTGTGTTTCGCCGCAGTTTCGCGCTGCGCTACTGAACCATACTTCGACGCTCCTCTTAACACAACGCCGGTGCGAGCGCCGCAGGTGGGCAGTTCCTCCCAAGCGCCGTCCGCTGAATCGAACAAGAGCGAGCAAGCCACGACCGAGGAGTACACGCTTTCCCATGACCGCTATGAAAAAGCCGTTGCGTATTCACGGGCGGGTTACACGCTGTACTTTGTTTCTTACGGATTGAGCGGGATTGTTCTGTTGCTGATCCTTCGTCTGGGAGTGGCGGCAAAATTTCGCGACATTGCCGAGAATCTGAGTGACAAGCGATGGATGCAAGCGTTTGTATTTATTCCGCTTCTGTTTGCGACCATCGACCTTTTCAATTTTCCGTTGCGCGCCTACTGGCACGCGCTTTCACGACATTATGAGCAATCGATTCAGGGATGGGGCTCCTGGCTGTGGGATTGGGCAAAAGGGGAATTGCTGGGGGCGGCATTTGCGATTGTGATTGTCCTGATTCTGTTTGCGGTGATGCGGCGCAGCCCGCGGCGCTGGTGGCTGTATTTCTGGTTTCCGGCTGTTCTGATCCTACTGGGAGTGATCGTCCTGACTCCTCTGGTAATCGATCCGCTCTTCAACAAATTTGAACCGCTGAACAAGGAACATCCGGAGCTCGTAGCGTCGATCGAAAAACTCTCGACGCGTGCGGGAGTTCCGATTTCGCCGGACCGCATGTTCCTGATGGCGGCAAGCCGAAAGACCAATGCCATCAATGCGTATGTAACGGGATTGGGGGCGTCCAAGCGCGTCGTGATTTGGGACACGACTCTGAAGAACACCACGAATGACGAAGCCCTATTCATCGTAGGACATGAGCTCGGCCACTATGTGCTGGGCCACGTGGGCCGTGGGTTTCTGATGGGCGCCGTGGGTCTTTTTCTCGCGCTCTATCTCCTGTTTCGGGGATTGCACTGGGTGCTCGACCGCTGGGCAAAAGACTGGAAGATTTATGGACAGGAAGATTGGGCTTGCGTCGCCGTGTTGCTTTTGCTGCTGCAGGTGCTGCTGTTTTTCTCTTCGCCGGTGATCAACGCAGTCAGCAGAATGGAAGAGCACGCTGCGGACGTCTACGGATTGGAAGTGATTCACGGGCAGGTGCCGAATTCGGAGAAGGTCGCGGCGCACGCGTTTCAGGTGCTTGGGGAGCTGGATTTGGCGGATCCGAATCCGCCTGCATTCATCACCTTCTGGCTCTATTCCCACCCGCCGCTGGCGGAGCGGCTGGTGTTCGCGCACAGTTATGATCCCTGGGCAAAAGGGGAATCGCCGAAGTATGTGAAGTGAAGATACCCAGGTGTTTCGCGCTCGGGTCAGGGGTGCTGCGGCGGGGAGGAGTGCTTACGCGCAAAGGCGGCGACTTTGTTGCGGTTTCCGCAGACTGCCATGGAACACCAGCGGCGGCGGTGGGTGCGGGAATTGTCATAAAAGAAAAGGCCGCAACGGGGATTGGCACAGAGCCGCAGACGTGCCCCGGCACCCTCGGCGACCAATTCCGCCGCGGAACGGGCAACGGCCGCCAGCAGCCAATCGAGACCACCCTCGCGCGCTATGAATTCGATTCGCCAAGTGCCATTATCACAAAGCAACTCGTCGTGTCCTTCAGTGATGCGCAGGATGTCGTTGACGGATTCGACCCATTCAGCGGCAATCTTTTGTTTGCGGTGTATGACCGTGAAAACCTTCCTGAGAGAGGAGCAGAGGTGCCGGGCCTTCAGGAGCAATCCCTCTGCGGCTTGCGGATTGGCCAGCGGTAGAGCCAGCAGTTGGGCGCCACGTTCGGCGGAGACGACCCGGGAGGCTTCCAGGAAGCGAATGAGATCCTCCCAAGATAGGGAGAGCGGGGTGGGGGTAGCATTGACGAAATCGAGGCAAAGCCGGCCGGCAAGTAAGTGGGGGTCGGAAGGCGAAGCAGGCACGAGGCCTCCAATAACCGGTTAACACTAACATAGAGGTTAATCAAGAACAATGGTTAGTACTCGTCCCTGCCGTAACTTTGTGCGAGCGCGCGAATCCCATGTCTTGGCAGTCTGGAGTGAATTTCAATGAAAGCTCTCTTTTCCGGATTGATATTTCTTGGCCTTTCGATTCTGCTGACCTTCGCGGGCATCCGATCACGGGGGCAATCTTCCCCGGCCCCTTCCGATGCGCATCGCACGCCCGTGGTGGTCGAGCTATTTACTTCTGAAGGCTGTTCCAGCTGTCCTCCCGCGGACGCATTACTCGCAGGGCTGGAGCTACAACAGCCCGTCGAGGGGGCCCAAGTCATTGCCCTCGAGGAACATGTGGACTACTGGAATGAACTGGGTTGGGTAGACCCGTTTTCGTCGCACGGCTGGACGACCCGCCAATATGTGTATTCTGAGATTCTGGGAAACGGCAACCCGTATACGCCGCAGATGGTGGTGGACGGCCGCACGGAGTTTGTCGGCAACCAGTCACGGAAAGCGCGGCAGACAATCGCCGAATCGGCGCGAGCGGAAAGGACACAAGTGACGTTGCTCCGCGGGAACGCGGATAAGCCGGGAGAGGAGCACTTCTCCGTGAAAATTGGAAAGCTGCCGGGAGCCAAGCAGCATGACACGGCGGAAGTTTGGCTGGCGATTACCGAAACGGGCCTGCATTCCGCGGTGAAGCGCGGCGAGAACGCGGGAGAAGATTTGCATCACGCGGCGATTGTTCGAAGCATTCAAAAAATCGGGGAAGCGAAGGCCGGAGAAGAAACCTCATTCACGTCCGATGTGAACGCAGCAGTTCAGGCCGATTGGAAACGCGAGAACCTGAGGGCAGTAGTCTTTGTGCAGGAGAAGAAAGGCCGCCGGATTCTTGGCGCAGCGGAACTGCCTGTGGCACGATAGAAGAAGGTTCGTCCTGAATTCCAGTTTGCCGTCGAGTGGCCCTGCATACCTGGGGTATCATTCATTTCTGGGCAAGTTAAAGACAAGCGTTGACCGAATCGAAGGCCCAAAGGTTTTTCTTTCCGCTAAAACCTTCTGAGTTTGACGTGATTCAGGCTTGCGGCGAGCCTATGAGCCCGTCCGAAAGGAAGATAGGCTCGCATCGCCATTCGAGGTGATTGTTGGACATCGAAACATCTCCAGATCCTGCCGAAAAGCCGCCGCTTTCGACCCCGCCCCCCAAAGCTCATACAGCAATTCTTTTTCAGGACGATGGAGGATTGCGCGCGGGCTGGCGCCTGCTGCTCTACGCGACCTTCGTGGCTGGACTCGGCTTTGCCGCGGCCATCCTGATCTTGGTGTTGGCACCACCTTTGCGACTCCAGTTTTCTCCTGCTTCCTTGTTTCTTGAGGATGCCTTAAGTTTTCTTGTGCTAGTTGCGGCAGCGGTGATCATGTCGCAGATCGAGCATCGGCCTGTGGGGGCCTATGGGCTTCCAGTGCGAGGCGCATTTGGAAAATTGTTCTGGCAGGGCTGGATGTTCGGGTTGGTGGAGATCTCCGGGCTCATCGGACTGATATACGCTTTTGGAGGCTATCGATTCGGAAGCCTGGCCCTGCACGGCGGTGAAGTAGCTCGTTGGGGAATCATCTGGGCGATTGCATTTGTGTTTGTAGGCCTCTTTGAAGAATTCTTGTTCCGTGGGTATGCGCAATACACACTCGCAGACGGCATCGGTTTCTGGCCCGCGGCGATTCTGCTGTCCTTCTCATTTGGGGCCGTGCATTTGCGAAACCCGGGGGAAGATCCTGTGGGCGCAGCAAGTGTGGTGATGACGGGACTGGTTTTTGCTTTTGCCTTGCGGCGCACGGGCAATCTCTGGTTCGTGGTCGGATGGCACGCAAGTTTTGACTTCGGCGAAACGTTTCTTTTTTCCGTGCCGAACAGTGGCCAGCTCTTCGACGGACATCTTTCGAACGCCACCTTGCTTGGCAAGAAGTGGCTTACGGGAGGCTCCGTCGGTCCGGAAGGCAGCGTCTTCAGTTTTCTTACGATGGCGGCTCTCGCCTTGATGATTCACTTTCTCTTTCCAGCGAAAAGTTCAAATCCGGTACCCAAACTAGAGATGTGAAGTTTGTTCAGTGGACGAGGTCGGAGGCGAAGACAAGTTGCACGCCTTGCGCCCGCGCTTGCGGCAGAACCTCGCGCAGAGCCTGCAGCGTGGCGGGATGCGGGTGCCCGATGGCAATGGCTTCACCCTTTTCGCGAGCGCCGCGGAGGGCCAACTGCAGTTGCTTGCGGACAGCCGCGACTTCGGCCACATCATCGAGGAATGGGACATTCCGGAAGCCGGAGCGGACTCCGAATTCCTGCGCCGTTTCAAACGCCACGGTGGCCGCAGTCGTGCGGCTATCGACGTAGAAGAGATGCCGGTCGCGCAGGACCGGCATGAGCTCGGACATGAGCTCCGGATCGGAGGTGGCCTGCGAACCCTGGTGATTGTTGACGCCGGCTACACCGGGAACATTCTGAAGGAACTTCTCGACCAGCGCGGAAACATCCGCAGCCTGCATGCCAGGATGCAATTCCTGCGCTTCCGGGTGTTCGTTCGCAACGGATTGCATGGGCAGATGGAGCAGGACTTGAAAGCCGCGGCGTTCAGCTTCGGCGGCGATTTCAACGGAATGCTCGTGATCCGGCAAGACGGAGATGGTCAAGGGGTAAGGAAGAGCAAAGATTGCATCGGCGGCGGCGCGGTCGCTCCCCAGATCGTCGAGGATGATCGCCAGCCTTGGACCAGACGACTGGCCCGGGGTGCTATTGGCTCGCGCGGAATTCCGCGAACCGGTGTGAATGTGAATCGTGTGCGTTCGAATGCCCGATTTCAGATAAAAAAACAGAATTCCTTCGCGGCTTTCGGAAGGCTCCTCCGTCAAACTCTCGCGAGTTGCCGCCGCACCGAGGGATCGCTGGATTTTCGCGACTTGGGAACGGGCCGCGGGGTCCGCTGCATCTGAGAAAATGGTGATATCCAAATGATCGGTCGACTCTACGCTTCCGTCGAGTGCCTGAAAGGCGATGCGAATCTCGGAGTTAGCAGGGGCTGCCGATTTGGCCGCGGACGCGAGTTCCCGGGTGATGGCATGGATTTTCGACGGCGTGAGGCCTGCGGCCGGCTTTTTGCAGCCGGCGCTTAGAATTGCAGCAACAAGGAAAAAGAGCAGGCAAGAGCGCGAGAAGCTAGCCTTGGTGTCCCATGAACGAGAAGAATCGGATTTGATCGCAACGAGCCTACGGGCCACGGAATACTAGGCGGCCTTTTTCGCGGGCGACTTCAAGAGATCCAGCGCGCGGTGGAAGATTGGATCTTCCGGAGAGAGTGGGCGTGGGCCAAGGCCCGGTTCTTTCGAAGTATCCGGCGCGGGCGCGGCATCTTCATCGCCGGAATCGGAATCGTCCTCAGGAACGGCACGCACTACTTCGGAAGGCGTGACGCCTTCTTCCAGGATCGGTTTCCCGCCGGGATTGTAGTAGTTGGCAACGGTAAGAATTAACGCAGCGCCATCATCCATGGTGATCAGCTTCTGCTCGGAGGCCAGGCCAAATGTGCGCTCGCCAACCACATCGCCGCGATGATTAGCCAGGATTGCAGAAGCTAGAACTTCTGCCGCGCCGGAGGTGGTGGCATCCACCAACACCGCAACCGGATTCTTCCAAACGACCTGCTTGGGCTCGGCGGAGAAAACCTGCGTCGAGACCGTTTGCCCGCGGAGGGTCGTCAACATGCCGGACGGAACGAAGAGGCGCGCGATGGAAATCGCTTCGGAAACCGGGCCGCGTCCGCATTCACGAACATCCAGAATCACCTTGTGAACGCCCTGTTTCTCCGCGTCAATCAGCCGGTTGCGTACTTCCTCGGCGCGCCCCGAATCCAAAGTGGGCAGGCGCAGCACGAGAATATCGGGATCGGCCTTCTGCGTGATAATTTTGGGCGTGGCCATTTTTTCGCGCACCACATCGACTTCTTCAGGGGTAGCCTTGCCGCGGCGGATGACCGCCACTTTGACGCCCGTGCCAGGCTGACCGGTGAGCAAGTTCAGCGCCTGACCCACAGACATGTCGCGCGTGGTGAAGCCGCCGATGGATTCAAAAATGTCGCCGCTGCGGATGCCCGCCTTTGTTCCGGGGCTATCGGGCAGAACGGAAAGAACAATCACGTAACCGTAGCGCTTGCTGATAGTCAGGCCGGTCTCGCCAGTGCCGGAGTTCTGGAGCTTCTTTTTGTATTCGTCATATTCGCGGGGGGTGAGGTAGCTCGATTGTGCGTCCAACGATTCGAGCAGGCCGTGGAGGGAACCGGCGGTCACTGTGCGCATGTTGGGGTCGTCGACGTAATCCTGCTGAATCTTCTGCAGGACTTCTGCATAGACCGTGAGCGACTTGTATGCTTTGTCATCGGTCGCGTGCCCCAGGACGTGCCCGAGACCTGCGTAGCAGAAGATGACCACCGAAACAGCGATTATGCCGATGCGAGCCGATCGATTCATTCTTCACCCGTCCTCAAAAAGCTCCAAAACTGATTATAGCACTGCCCAAGGTTGGGACGCGGTAAGAATGAAAAAGGAAGCCTGTTGAAAGCGCGGAAGAGTTCAATCTGGGAAAGTGACACGCGCAATGATGGAAATGTTGTGTAATTACCACGCGATCAAAGAAATGAGCTGCAGCTCTGTTCTTAAACTGTTGATAACAAAGAACAAAGTGACTTTGAGCTGGCATGCAACATGCTACGATTAAAGGTGGGCTATGTTCCAAACAACCATCGCTAGCGGCGCCGCTGCAGAGGGTGTGGGCCTACACACTGGGGTGTACGGCCACGTCCGCCTCGTCCCTGCGCCAGCAGAAACTGGAATCGTATTTCGGCGAGTGGACCTCGATAATTTTCCCATTGAAGCACAAGGCCACAACGTTGCGCGCGTGAGCTACGCAACCAGCCTGATGAAGCAAGGCGTCCTGCTCTCTACCACCGAACATCTGCTCGCCGCGATCTATTCCTGCGGGATCGATAACATTTACATCGATATCGACTCCATCGAAGTGCCAATTCTGGATGGCTCTGCCGAACCGTTCATGCAGATGCTGGAGCAGTGCGGCATTCGAAAGCTGCGCAGGAAGCGCCGCTACTTGAAGGTCTTGAAAGCGCTGGAAGTGGCAGAGGGCGACCGCCGCATTGGCATCTATCCCGCGGATGAGTTTCGCGTGCGCTGTTATGTGGATTTTCCTCACCCGCTGGTCGGGCAGCAGGAAGTGGAGATGGTTGTTGGGCCGGAGACCTTTCGCCACTTGCTGGCGCGCGCCAGAACATTTTGCTTCGAACGTGACATCGAGCCGCTCAAAGCCATGGGTTTGATTCGCGGCGGGTCACTGGAGAACGCCATTGTCCTCACCAACGATGGGGTCATGAACGGCCCATTGCGCTTCCCGGATGAGTTTGGCCGGCACAAAGCCTTGGATTTGATTGGGGATCTGGCGCTGGCGGGACTCCCGCTGTTGGCCCGCGTGGAGGCACATAAGGCCGGCCACGCCCTGCATACCCAGCTCGTAAGTCGTCTCCTGGCCGACCCCTCCCTTTGGACTATCACCACCGAGGAGGCCTCACGCGCCGAAATGGATGAAGCCTACCTGACCGCCCTTTCTCCCGCCCCCGCCGCTGATTAGGCATTCGCCGCGTCGTCGCCATCCCTTCATTGCGAAATGGTCGCTGCTCGCGCAGAATGGGCTGAAACTTATGTCCAACAATGACCTCGCCATCGTGATCCTGGCCGCGGGTAAAGGCACGCGGCTGAAATCCAGCATCGCCAAAGTGCTGCATCGCGCGGGAGGGCGCACGCTGGTCGAGCAAGTGGTGCACGCATGCACGCCGTTGAAACCGAGGGAAACGGTTGTCGTCGTGGGCCATCAGGCGGAGCAGGTCATGGCGGTGGTCGAGCCACTGGGGGCAGTTACGGTTTTACAGCAGCCACAAAATGGCACTGGCCATGCCATGCAAGTTGCCAAGCGCGCGCTGGGCCGGGCGAAGTTTGCAATTGTGCTCGCGGGAGATGCACCGCTCGTGCGCACGGAAACGATAAAGGCGCTGGCAGCCACACATCACAAAGGAAATGCTGCCGCAACGATTCTCTCCGCGGTTGTAGCCGATCCCACTGGCTATGGGCGAGTCGTGCGCAAGTCCGAGACCTTGGTTTCCGCTATCGTCGAGGAATCGCAACTCACCGACGAACAGCGCCAGATCAACGAAATCAATTCAGCTATTTACTGCTTCACGCTGGAAAAACTGTGGCCTGCGCTGGCCCAGGTGAAACCCAATAATGCGCATCGCGAACTTTACCTGACCGACGCCATCGGCGTCCTGAACGCCAAGGGCGAGACGGTGCTGGCTCATGTGGCGGAGGACCCGCGGGAAGTCCTCGGTTGCAACACGCGCGCGGACCTTGCCGAAGTCGACCGCGTCTTTCGAGAAAGAAAGCGTACCGCGCTCATGGACGATGGCGTGACCATCCAGTTGCCGGAGACCGTGCTGATCGATCCGGAAGTCACCGCCGGAGAAGACACCGTCATCGAATCGGCCGTGCAGTTACTTGGGAAAACAAAAATCGGTGTGCGGTGCACGATTCGAACGGGCAGTGTGCTGAGGGACGCGATTCTGGGCGACGACGTGACCGTCGAGCCGCATTGCTTGGTGGCCGAGAGCCGCCTTGATGACCGCGTGATTATCGGGCCCTTCGCGAGGCTGCGGCCGGACAATCACGTAAAGGCGGACGCGCGCATCGGCAACTTCGTGGAGCTGAAGAAAAGCACCATCGGCGAAGGCACCAAAGCCATGCATCTGAGTTATCTTGGCGATACGAAAATCGGCAAGAAATCGAACGTGGGGGCCGGCACCATTACTTGCAACTACGACGGCTTTCATAAATATCCAACAACCATCGGGAACAAAACCTTCATCGGCAGCGATTCCACGTTGGTGGCGCCCGTGCGCATTAGCGATGGCGCGTACATCGCCGCGGGTTCGACGATCACCGAGAATGTTCCGGCAGAAGCGCTCGGGATCGCGCGGGGGCGCCAGGCGAACAAGCCCGGCTGGGCCGCGAAGAAACGGCGCGAATTGGCCGCCGCAGAGAAACCTGCAAAACGCAAAAAGAAATCAAAGTCCCGCGGGCCGGCAAGGAAGAGTAAGAAGAGTAAGAAGAGCAAGAAGAGCAAGAAGCGAAAGTAGCGCCTTTCGTACAAGCGCGGTTGAACTAGGGCCTGCACCTGAATTTCCTCCACGAGTCATTGAATCCAACAGACCTGAATGCTATCGTCCGCGGTACGTGAAGCGGAAGGAGAGTCTCTGTGGGCAATTGGGTGAATTGGCTGCTGGTGATCGGCGGAATCGTTTGCGTGATCATCGAGCTGGCACTTGGTGCGTTGACGGGATTCGATCTGGCGCTACTTGGGACATCGCTGGCGGTCGGCGGCGGAATTGGACTCGCAGCAGGTTCGGCAAAGATAGGTTTGATTGCGGCGGGAGTGCTTGCGCTGCTCTATCTGGCGGTGTTTCGAAGCTGGCTGAAAAAGAAGCTGACGGTGAAGGATCAGGCCAGCAACGTGGACGCAGTAGTGGGGAAAACCGGCGTGGTGACCAAACGCATCGCCGTGCGTGAGCCCGGCATGGTGAAGGTCGGCGCGGAGATTTGGCGGGCGGAATTGGCCGGTGGCGATGAAGCCGTCCGGGATGCGGGCGCGGTGGTGGTGGTGCAATCGGTCGAAGGCGTGACGCTTAAGGTGAGGTGAGCAGCTATGGGCACGGATGCGATCGGCGGCTTGGTGATGGTAGCGATTTTTGCGTTTCTGGTGCTGGGCTTGGTGGCGCTGGCCAAGGGCGCGCGAACCGTCAAGCAATATGAAAAAGGATTGATCACGCGGCTGGGCAAGTACCACGGAATGGCGCCCTCGGGACTGACGTTCATCGTGCCCTTCGTGGACGACATCGTGCGCGTGGACATGCGCGAGCAGGTTATTACCGTGCCGCCGCAGAAGCTTATTACCAAAGACAACGTGACCGTGGAAGTGGATGCGGTGGTCTATTACAAAGTCATCGATCCCGTGAAATCGCAATATGAGGTGCAGGATTTCGGCTACGCGTGCACTACGCTTGCGCAAACGAACCTTCGCAATTTGATTGGTGACCGCACGCTGGACGAAACTCTCGTTGCTCGCGACATGATCAATACCAACTTGCGGGAAGTTCTCGACGAGGCCACCAACGGCTGGGGCGTGAAGGTGACGCGCGTCGAGGTGCAGAAGATTGAGCCGCCGCGGGACATCACCGACGCCATGTCCCGCCAGATGAAAGCGGAACGCGAGAAGCGCGCCGCCGTGCTGGAAGCCGAGGGCATCAAGCAGAGCCAGATTTTGCAGGCCGAAGGCAAGAAGCAATCCGAGATACTCAAGGCCGAGGGTGACGCGCAGGCCCGCGTCACGCGCGCCAATGCCGAAGCCGAAGCGATCAAGCTTGTCTCCAATGCCGCGGAAACCTATTTCAAGGAGCGTGCGGAGATGATGCGGCGGCTCGAAGTCTTGAACAACACGCTGGCGCAAAATACGAAATACATCGTGCCGTCGAATTCCAGCCTGGTAAATGTTCTGGGCCTCGATGCGGCCATGCAATCGTTGCCCAAGCCACCGGGGGAGGCGCCGGCACACACGGCTTCCGGACCCCCAGGCCGTTCCATCTGATCGCAAGGGAAAACTTGCCATGGCAGAGGCTAAAAGCAAACCCGCAGTGCGGCTCACTTCAGTCTCGCCCCAATTTGTTGTCCCCGACGTGGTGGCTGCAGCGGAATACTATCGGGACGTGCTGGGTTTCCGGATACTCGGCTATTTCCTTGATCCGCCGGTATTCGCCATGGTTGCGCGAGACACCGTTGAAATTCATTTTGGAAAAGCCAGCGACGGTGTGCTTCCTTCCCCGAACTCCGAGCGTCGCGGGCGTGGCCTCGGTCTCGACGCCTACATCTGGGTGAACGACCTCGATCCGCTTCATGAGGAGTTGAAGGGGCGTGGCGCGAAAATCGTTGAAGCGCCCGCGCTGCGCGTTTACAAGTGTTACGAAATGGTCGTCGAGGACAACTTCGGCTTCCGCCTGTGTTTTTCGATGGATCACAGCCTGAAGGAGAGCTGAGGTAAAGGAAGCGCAGTTTGCTCCTCCTCTTCTCGGCGATTTCTCTGAGTCCTCGGCGTCTCTGCGTTATCTCTCCTTGTTTGCTCCTCGCCCGTTCGAACGCGCGCGTGTGTGCTAAAATAGGAGTTCCCGCAACGCTACAGGGAGCTGCAACCGCATGAAATTTGGAGTCGTTGTTTTTCCCGGGTCCAATTGCGACCACGATGCGTTTTACGCTATCGGCAACGTTCTGCACAAACCCGTCGAATTCATCTGGCACCAATCGCAGGATCTTGCGAATTGCGACGCCATTATTCTGCCGGGCGGGTTTGCTCATGGCGATTACCTGCGCACCGGAGCGATCGCGCGGTTTTCGCGGGTGATGAAGTCTGTCGAAAAATTTGCCAACAGCGGCGGCATGGTGCTTGGCATCTGCAACGGCTTTCAAATCTTGCTGGAAGCGGGTCTGCTTCCCGGCGCTATGATGCGGAACAGCGGGCTGCGCTACATCTGCCGCCACGTTCATATTCGTGTGGAGCAAACCGATACGCCGTTCACCAGCGCCGCGACAAAGGGCCAAATCCTGAAAGTCCCCATCGCCCACAACGATGGCAACTACACCTTCGATGAAGCCACGCTCGCCGAACTCGAGAAAAACCGCCAGGTGATTTTCCGCTACACGACGCCGGATGGTTCCGATGACGACGCGGGAAATCCAAATGGATCGATGCACAACATCGCTGGAATCTGCAATCGCGAGCGCAACGTCGCCGGTTTGATGCCCCATCCGGAGCGCGCCGTCGAACCCGCGCTCGGCTCCGCCGATGGCCTGGTTATTTTGCGTTCCATGGCCGAAGCGCTCGTCGGCACCGCAAAGGCGACGGCTTGATGGCCACCGCTGCGACTGAAATCAAAGTCACTCCCGAAATCGCCGCCGAGCACGGCTTGAGCGCCGAAGAATATGCGCGCGTGAAACAGATTCTCGGCCGCGAGCCGAACATCACGGAGCTCGGCATTTTTAGCGTGATGTGGAGCGAGCACTGCTCCTACAAATCGAGCAAAGTACACCTGAAGCGGCTGCCGACGCGCGGCAAACTTGTCGTTCAAGGCCCGGGAGAAAATGCCGGCGTGGTGGACATCGGCGATGGCCTCG
>Ga0207152_1170_pt1 | contig 13712 bp, 7 predicted proteins | sample Alteio_BWMinHeat_30_FD_153590 | JGI IMG/M metagenome (GOLD analysis project Ga0207152, IMG submission 153590) | Enriched cells from forest soil in Barre Woods Harvard Forest LTER site, Petersham, Massachusetts, United States -... | ecosystem: Environmental > Terrestrial > Soil > Temperate forest >... | reverse complement strand
GGGACTTGTTCAAGGTGTGACCGAGAAGGGCAAGGGAGACTGCGGTTTTGGGCTTGATGTAGCCGCGGGCGACGGCGGAAAGGACACGGCCTAGGGCGGCGGTGAAATCAGAGGGGCATAGATACTTGCCGCAAAACAAAGAAGCTAAATCCTCACCGGCTTGTTTAGCGATGAGGGCGTCGGCTTCCTTCTTGGCGTGATAGTAGCAGAGATGCTGTTGGCCTGAGCGGCGCGGAGTGCGGCACTGGCGGCCATCGGCAAAGGTGAAAGCACACAAACGGGAACGGTCCTTCTTAAATGTGGCCGCAGAACGGTCGTTTTCTTGGGCGGCCGCAGAACGGCCAACAGAGTTGCTAGTGGACATGGAAGTCTCCAGAAAAGTTAGATTTGAGTTGTAAGGGGAGTCTCGCGGAGGGCGAGGCGCACTTCTTTACGGGGGTAATGTAGCAGAGTCGTGACCGGGTTGTCAATGGGAAACTGCGCCTGATGGTGGGCCAGTTTCCGGGTTGCCGACGATTCGGGAGTCAATGACGATTAGCGCGTTTGTCGGTACTAATCCGATGGACGAATCGATAACTTCCGGCTTGCCTGTAAATCGGGAGGCCAAGAACATAAGATCGTTTTCATTTGCCTAAGCGGAGTGAGAAAATCATTCCGCGCGTAGCGCTCGAATGGGATCGGTTCGCGTTGCGCGCCAGGCGGGCAAGAACACGCTGCAACCGACGCAAGGGTCATCACCGCAAATGCCACGGCGAAAGCTAGCGGGTCTCGCGGGCGCAGCATAGGTCGGTCCGATTTAGGAGGAAAGAACATGGCAAACCCCATTCTGGTTACCGGCGCGGCGGGCCGCGTCGGGGCGGTAGGACGCACGGTCACCGAACTGCTGTTGAAGCAAGGCAAGGCGGTGCGGGCGATGGTGCGAACTGAGGACGAGCGCGCGCAAGCATTGCGCGGTCTGGGTGCGGAGGTCGTGGTCGGCAATCTGCTCGATCTCGATTCCATGCATAGGGTGATTGCTGGCTGCGAGACAATGTACTTCGGCATGTCGGTTTCGGATGCCTACCTGGCCGCGACGGTCAATGCGGCGGCGGTGGCGAAGCATCACAGCGTGAAGGCGTTCATCAATATGTCGCAGATGACGGTCTCTCAGATGAGCATTACCGAAACTACTCCGAGCCCGCAGCACAAGCTGCACTGGCTCGCCGAGCAGGCGCTGAACTGGTCCGGTCTGCCGGTTGTGCACGTGCGGCCGACAGTGTTTCTCGAAGGTTTCTTCCTGACTTTGACTCCGGATTCAGTCAGGGAATCCGATCAGATCAGGCTACCTTTCGGGGAGGGCAAGACTTCGCCGGTGGCAGTGGAAGACGTTGCGCGGGTGATCGCCGCGCTGGTCGCCAATCCACAGCCGCACATCGGCAAGATCTATCACCTGACCGGTCCGCAGTCCGAGAACATGCATTTCTTTGCACAGGAGTATTCGAAGGCGCTGGGCCGCACAATCACCTTTCAGGACATTCCCGTCGAGCCGTGGCGGGACGAGCTGCTCAAGCGGGGCTGGCCGGTTCACCTGGTGAACCACCTGGCGGCGATGGGCGATCTGCATCGCGCGGGGCGCTTCGACCGGAAGTCGGATGACGTGCTCATGCTGACGGGGCAACGGCCGCTGAGCGTGCAGGAGTTCGTCAGGATGAATGCGGCTACATTCACCGCATCGGCAAAAGCAAAAGAGGCCTGAGTGTCTGCGACCAAATGAGGGGAAGAGAAAGGAGGCTTTGCTGTCACTAAGCGACACCGAATGGAGCACTTATGAAGTGATTCTTCTGAGTTCGCGACTAGGTGTTCGCCCGAATCCGCTTGCAAATTGGAAACACGCCATCTTTTACTACTGATCCGGAAGCGATCGGAGCCAGTTTTCGGGGGATTAGTACCTACAAGTCGGCTTGTGGAACGTGATTGGGCGATTCGCGATGTCAATTGTCGGATTACGGGCTACTCGGAGACTGTGCCGCTACCAAGGGGCGGGACAATGCGCCGATCGGGGGGAGGCGGATTAGGATTTATTCGGAGCCGAGGAAGGCGTAGCGGAGGAGGAAGAGGACGCTGAGGACCCAAATGAGGGGGCTGATTTCGCGGCGGCGGCCGGTGCCGAGTTTGACGAAGGTGAAAGAGAGGAGGCCAAGGCTGAGACCGGTGGCGATGCTGAAGGTGAGGGGGGTGGCGACGAGGGTGAGGAAGGCAGGGAAGGCTTCGCTGAAATCGTCCCATTTGACGCGGGCTACGGCGCCGCACATGAGTGCGCCGACAAGAATGAGGGCGGGAGCGGTGGCGTAGGAGGGGATGGCGGCGACCAGCGGGGCGCAAAACATGGCGACGAGGAAGAGTGCGGCGATGACGATGTTGCCGAGGCCAGTGCGGGCTCCGGCGGCGACTCCGGCGGCGCTTTCGATGTAGCTGGTGACAGTGGAGGTTCCGGTGAGGGCGCCGAACATGGTTCCGAAGGCGTCGGCTAGCAGGGCGCGGCTGGCGCGAGGGAGTTTGCCTTCGCGGAGGAAGCCGCCTTCTTCGCAGACGCCGACCAGGGTGCCGACGTTGTCGAAGAGGTCGACGAAGAAAAAGACGAAGATGAGTTCAGCGAGGCCGAGCTTTGCGGCGGCGCGCAGGTCCAGCTTGAGAAATGTGCCGGAGGGATGGGGCAGGGAGAAAAAATGGGCGGGCCAGTGACTGAGGCCTAGAGGAATTCCGGCAAGAGTGATGACGACGATGCCCAGGAGAATGGCGCTGCTGATTCGCCGGGCCATCAGAATGGCGATGAGAATGAGACCGCCGACGGCAAGAAGAACTTGCGGGTCGGAAATTTTGCCCAGGCCTACGAAGGTGGCGGGATTAGCGACGATGATGTTGGCGTTGCGCAGTCCGATGAAGGCGATGAAGAGGCCGATGCCGGCGGCGGTGCCGTACTTGAGGCAATTGGGAATGCCGTTGACGATTTGCTCGCGGATGTTGGTGAGGGTGAGAATGAGAAAGAGCAGGCCGGAGAGAAAGACTACGCCGAGAGCGGTCTGCCAGGGCACGCCGCGGCCGAGGACGATGGAGTAAGTGAAGTAGGCATTGAGGGACATGCCCGGGGCGAGGGCGATCGGGTAGTTGGCCCAGAGTCCCATGATGAGCGTGGCGATCGCAGCGGAAATACAGGTGGCGAAGAGAACGCCGTCAACGGGCATGCCGCCTTCGGCGAGGATGCGAGGATTGACGACGACCACGTAGGCCATGGTCATGAAGGTGGTCAGGCCGGCGAGGAGCTCGCGGCGGACGGTGGTGTGATTTTCTTGAAGATGAAATACGCGCTCGAGCAAGCGGGTTTCCCCTCAAATAAAAAGGTGCGCCACTATAGGCCGAGAGCGTCGCGACGTCAACGGCGGATGCGCGGAAGGATAATTCTCTTGCGTGGTTCGTAGAAATAGCTGCTTCCGGACTGCGGCTAATCCGGAAGCGTGGATTCGCGTTCGGCCCAATGCTCGAGAATATCCCTGACGACTTTGTCGCCGATGACTTGCGCCGCTTCCAGAGCAGGAAAGTAAGCGGAGTAGTTGCCGGAGACCAACATCTTCAGACTGTCGGGAACGTTTGTGCCAAGTGGCTCGCGGTCGTAGTTGCTTACGGTGCGCAGCACGAGCACGCGCTGCAGATCCACGCGGCCGGCTTGACTCAAGAAGGTGAGGGCTTGCATCGTGCCGGTGTCTTCCATGGCGGAAATCATGTAATTGCCTTTGCCGGCGGTGTAGTAGCGCGTCCAGGCATTGGCCCACTCGTTCATTTTTGAGCCGTGCCAGAAGGTGCTTGAGGAGAGCGTGTCGCCGCGCGTGACGAACGGGGGTTTCAACGCGTTCGGAAATCCAGCGAAGCGCGCTCGCGAGCTGCGCAGAGCATCGGAATCGGTAAGCCGCACATCCTTGGTGAGACGGAACGCCCAGCCAACGAGTTCAGGATTGAGCGTGTAGACTTCGCCTTCAAGCTCTTTGCGTACCGGTTCTTCATAGGGAGTGGCTTTGCGCAACGGAACGTAGCCGGTCGGCCAATTTTCGGGAATTTGGCGCGCGTCGATCTCGTAAGCCAGGTCGCCATCGAGAACGTGATCCGCCCAAACCGCTGAGCCAAGGGAGACGTCCGCGGGGTCTCCTCCGCCGATTCCGGCGATAATCCAATACGCTTTCGAAAGGTCGAATCGCGGGTCCAAACCGACGGCCATTACCGATGCCGCTGCTTTGGCTGTTCCTACTCCGGTCAAGATGCCAAGCACTCCGTCTTTGTTCAGGCGCACATGGTGATAGGCGGCTGGGAGAGGAATGATTTGATCCAAGTGCTCGCGCTCGACCCAGAGCTGGTATTCGCCGGGTGTGTCGCCGGTGTCCTCGCCGCGTTCGAACATGGCAACCACTACGACTTTGATGGGTATTGGCTTGTTGGGCGGCGTGGATTGGGCAGAAAGCAGGACGGGGAAAATTGCGTAGAGGATCAAAACCCGAATGCACGTCATAAGGGTGGCGCTCATGGAATCTCCTACCTATTAATCTGCTTGATCCGCCTGATATGCTGTGCCTCGCGCGAATGAGAATCTATATCACAGCTTGCAACCGCAAGAATCCGACTATTGCGAGGGCGATTCGCTGGTGCCGCGAGTTGCTGGAGAAAACCGTATGAGAAACTCGAAGGTGAATTTGTTGCGAAGCCTTTCTCTCCCCAGATCGTCGAGTGTTGTAGCTCTTTTGTTGAGCCTGGTCTCGCCTGCTTTGGCCCAAAACAAGGCTCCGAGTGCCGCGCCAGAGCGGACAATTTCCGAACAGCGAGCAGAGCTCAACTTGAAAGCCGCGCGCGAAAATCCACTCCAGCTTCGTCACTTTCTCCTTGGCATGCCGAAGGGCGGCGATCTGCACAATCATCTGAGCGGCGCGGTTTACGCGGAATCCTGGATTCGCGCCGGGGCCGAAGACCATTTGTGCGTCGATCTTGCGAAGCTGGCTTTCGCGAAGCAGCAACCTTCTTCCGACAGCGGAGCGGAGCGATCTGCGTGCGGAGACGGAAAAGTCCCGGCGGCGACTGCTTACAAAGACCAGCACCTGTTTGACGCGCTTGTGGATGCTTTCTCGATGCGCGGGTTCGTGCCTTCACCGGGAGTCACTGGGCACGATCACTTTTTTGATGCGTTTGCGAAATTCGGAGGGACGGACCACCGGCATCTCGGCGAGTGGATCGATGAAGTCACGACTCGCGCTGCGGGGCAGAATGAACAGTACCTCGAGCTGATGCACACGCCGGACTTCAGCCACACCGCGGCGATCGCCAAGGAAATCGGCTGGCGCGACGATTTCAGTCAATTGCGCGATGAATTGCTAGCTCACGGATTGCGCGACGATGTGGCCCTTGCTAAAACGAGCCTCGACCAGGCCGAAGCTCTACGACTGAAACGCGAACACTGTGGACAGCCGGATGGGGCTACCGCCTGCCGTGTCCAGGTTCGCTTTCTCTGCCAGGTTCTGCGCGGCTTCCCCAAGGAGCAGGTGTTTGCGCAAACACTGCTCTGCTTTGAGACGGCTTTGGCTGACCCGCGATTCGTGGGCATCAATCTAGTCATGCCGGAGGACGGCTACACGGCGATGACGGACTACGCGCTGCACATGCGCATCGTCGGCTTCCTTCACGCGTTCTATCCGAAGATTCACTTGAGCTTGCACGCGGGCGAGATTGCGCCGGGCTTTGTTCCCTATGAAGGTCTCTGTTGCCACATTCGGCTGGCGGTTGAGCAGGCGCAGGCCGAGCGGATCGGTCACGGTGTCGACATCATGTACGAGAATAATCCTCACGCGCTCTTGAAAGAGATGGCGGCGAATCACGTGATGGTGGAAATCAGCCTGACGAGCAATGACGTGATCCTCGGCGTGAGCGGCAAAGATCATCCCTTCTTACTTTATCGGATGTTTGGGGTGCCCGTGGCGCTGTCATCGGACGATGAGGGAGTTTCGCGGATTGACTTGACGCACGAATACGTCCGCGCGGTCCAGACCTACGATCTCCACTATGCTGATCTGAAGCGGATGGTCCGAACCAGCCTGGAACATAGCTTCCTGCCCGGCGCTAGTTTGTGGAACGCGCCGGATGCCTTCACTCGCGTTGTTTCCGCTTGCTCGCAGGATTTGCTGGGCGCAGACACGCTTTCTTCCCGCTGCGCTGATTTTCTCGGGTCCAACGAAAAAGCCGGGCAGCAATGGGAACTTGAGCGCCGTTTTCGGATATTTGAAACTGGACTGTGAAGACTAGTTCTTCTACCACAGTTGCCGTTCTACTTTTCTTTTGACAAGCACGCGAAAGACTGAAGTTCGCCTTGCCCGCAGTTGTACCTTGCACCAAATCCGCGAGACCTGTATCGCAGCCGCCTTTATTCTCGTTCGAATTGAGCAGGAAAAAGGAACGGCCTTTCATGAAGACGGCCACGCAATCGAGTTCGCAGTCTGCCGGCTATGGATTGCGGCGGGAAGTCCTTTCACCAATGGAGACGCTGGCGCAGTCGGTCTCCACCATCGCGCCCACAACAACACCGGCAGCTACGATTCCACTGGTTTGCGCTCTCGCTGGCAACGGTACCTGGCTCGCCTATGTGCTGGCGACGGCGGCCATTCTCCTGGTGACGTTGTGTATCAGCCGCTTCGCGCGCTACTCGTCTTCGCCCGGCTCGCTTTATACCTACGCTTCGATGATCCTTCCACCGTGGCTCGCGGCCACCGCCGCGTGGAGCCTGCTGCTCGCGTATATCGCCACGGGGTCGAGCGTTATCGGCGGCTTCTACCACTACGGCAACTTGCTGCTTCACGATGCCACCGGCCGCGTCACTTCCGCCGCTTTCCTGGCTTTGATTGTCACGGCGATATCCATCGGAATCGCCTGGCGCGACGTTAAAATCTCGGCGCGGCTGATGCTGTGGATTGAAGCCGTTTCCGTTTCGTTAATTCTGACAGTGGTGGTGCTCGTTCTGGTCCGGCACGGTTTGCATTTGGATTGGACTCAGCTTCGATTGCGTGGAATGACGGGTAGCGGGCTGCGCCTTGGCTTGGTTCTAGCACTCTTCAGCTTCGTGGGGTTCGAAAGCGCGACCACGCTCGGATCGGAAGCGCGCAACCCGCTGAAAACAATTCCGCGCGCTGTGATTCAGAGTGCGCTTCTGGCCGGGGCTATTTTCATCGTTTGCGCTTATACCGAAGTGCTTGGCTTGCGCACGGTCGGGCAAGACCTGGGGGCCAGCCAAGCACCGATGCGCGTGCTCGCTGGTGTGGGGGGCGTGCCGGTTCTGGGATTGCTCATCGATATCGGTGTGCTGGTAAGCATGTTTGCAGGGACGCTCGCGTGCATCACCGCGGCGGCGCGCGTGCTGTTGCTCATGGCGCACAACGGACTCACGCACGACTCCCTGCGCGCGACACATGCACGGCATGAAACGCCAGGCCGGGCCATCGTCGTGACGGGTATCGCAGCCGTTACTCCCGTGGCTGTTTTGGCGGCTCATGGCGCGAGCGGGCTGGATGTGTATGGCTGGATGGGTTCGCTGGCCACCTACGGATTCATTGTGGCTTATGCGCTAGTCTGCATCGCGCTTCCGCGTTATTTGCGCGGGCATGGCGCTTATCGTCCCGGGGTGCAAATCATCCCGTGGCTCGCTTTCACGGCGATGCTGCTGGCGCTCATCGGCAATCTCTATCCGGTTCCCGAAGGACCCTACGGCAAGCTGCCGTACATTTATCTCGCCTACTTGTGCGCGGGCTTGCTCTGGTTTCTCCTGCAAAGGCGCGGCAACATCCGGAACGCCGTCTGAAGGCCGCATCCGTTTTCCACAGAAAGTAAAAAAAACAAATCAGAGCAAATCAAACAATTCATTGCGATTCCGAGCGAAATTGGAATAGGTTTCTTTCCAACATTTTACTTTTTTTCCGTAGGGCTTGGCGAGGCCGTGAACGTCGCTTTAACAAACCGCAGTTCCGAGAAGGCCCTGGGAGGATTTTATCGGCCAAGTGTATCTCGACAATTTTAGGAGGGCGTTGCGAATGATTAAGAACGGGAAAGCTACATTCTACGTCTTCTTCTACACCTCATTCCTCTGTTGTTGCATGCAGTTCGTCCTCTATTCCCCTGTGCTAGCGCAGCAAACCCTTGGCGGCATCACCGGGACGGTTACCGATGCTTCCGGCGGTATTCTGCCAAACACGACCGTGAGCTTGGTGAACGACCAGACCAAACTGAGCCGAACGCAGACCACCAACGCCAGCGGCATCTACGATTTTGTGAACTTGCCCATCGGGAGCTACACGCTGACTTTCAGCCACGATGGATTCGACTCGCAAAAGATTCCCTCGATCGTGGTCCAGGCGGATCGCACGGCGACGGTCAACGCGACGCTGAAGGTCGGCCAGGTGGGAACAACGGTGACGGTGGAAGCCAGCCCGCTCATGAACGCGGTGGACACCACAAACGGATACATTCTCGAGAAAGATCAGCTCGAGTCCATTCCTTTGCCTACAGGCAGTTTTACCGGGATTGCCATTCTCTCTCCTGGCGTGAACGCGGAACTCTCCGGCGGAACAGGCGTGAACAGTGGATTGGGCAACCAGCCGATCTGGGCCAACGGTCAGCGTGACACCAGCAACACGTTCCAATTGAACGGCGTGGACGCGAGCAATCTTTTCAACGGGAAAAGCACGAGCCAGGTGGCTTCGGCGCGCATCGTGAACAATACCGGCATCGGCGGGGCGGCGAGCATTTCGAGCACCACCGCCGAGCCGCTTCAAAGCACGGCTTCGCCCTATCTGGCGATTGGCCAGGCCCTGCCCACGCCCGCACCGGAAATGATCGAAGAATTTCGCGTGAACACATCGATGTACGATGCGCAGCAAGGTTCGACCAGCGGCGCGCACATTGATATGAGCACGCCGTCCGGCACGAACAATCTGCACGGCAGCGCCTACATTCATCGCGGCACCGACGCCCTCAACGCTGCTCCCTTCTTCTACAATGCTGACCCCAACATTCCCGCCAGCGACAAAGTGCCCGGGCTGCACCGCTACAATGCGGGCGGTACGTTGGGCGGTGCGATCAAGAAGGACAAGCTCTTTGCCTTTGTCGCCTACCAGCACATTCACGATTCGGATGCGGAGATTGGCAGCTCGCGCGTGTCGGTTCCACCCGGATTAGCGAACGACCGGAGCCCAGCGGCCTTGGCCGCTCTCGTCAACGGCACCAAGTCTTCGACGTGCTTGACACTCCCATGCAACTTCCCTTTTTCAGCCCAGGTCAATCCGACGGTCGGCACGGCTCCCGGCGACATCAGTCCAATCGCCTATGGTCTGCTGAACTTCAAAATGCCCAACGGTCAATTTCTGATTCCCTCCGCCGGCAGTTTCGTGCCAACCATCAATTTCCCGGAGAACACGTTTACGCGAGGCACGGCGTACTTCCTGGCACATCAAGCGGTTTCCGATCTCGACTGGATCGTGAGCCCAAAGGATACGCTGGCGCTGAAATACTACTATCAGCATGACCCGAGCATCGCTCCCTATGCTTACTCGGGATCACCCGGCTTCACCCAACATCTGGACGCCGGCAGCCAAGTGGCTTCGATCACCAACACGCAGGTGCTGAAACCGAACCTGAGCGTGGTCGAAGTGTTTGGCTTCATCCGCGAAAAAGTTTACAGTACCATCTCGCAGCCCTTCACACCGCAGCAATTTGGCGCCTATGTGCAGGGACTAACAGGCATGTCCGCGGCAAATTCCACAATTAATACATTTGGGTCTCCATTCTTTCCCGGTATTTCCATCGTCGACGACTACGGCAATCCTCCGGCGCCTTACAACACTAATTTTGTTTTTAATGGCGCCACGAACATCGGCAGCGGCGCAAATTCCCAAGGAGCCTTTACAGGCGTATTCCAAAACCGCTTCATGCCTTCGGCCAATGCTATCTGGACTCTTGGCAAGCATACGCTGACGTTCGGCGGCAGTTTTTCCTATACCCAGCTCAACACGCGGGACCAGAGAACGAACAAGGGAACGATTGGGTTTGCCGATTTCTCGCAATTCCTGCAGGGGTTGGTAACGCCCTACACACCCGACGGCTTCATTACAACCGCGTATCTGCAAGGCGATGCCAACCGTTACTATCGTTCGAAAGAGACGGGCGCGTATCTCCAGGACAAGTTCCAGATTCGATCCAACCTCAGCCTTACTGCCGGAGTCCGCTTCGACGACCATGGCGGCCTGACGGAAAAGTATGGGCGCCTGTACAATTTCGATCCCGCACGGTACAGCTACAACGAGACGGCGGATGCGATCGTTTCGACGGGCTTTATCATTGCCAGCAACAACAAGCTGTTCCCCAGCAAAGGCGTAAGCAAATCCACACTCACCGGCAGACAATGGGGTCTCGGGCCGCGTCTGGGTCTGGCGTGGAGCCCCAGAATGTTCAACAACAAAGTCGTCGTTCGCGCCGGTTGGGGCATGTACTACGATCGCGGCGAACTGTTCACGTATCTCTCGCCAGGCTTTGCCGCGGGCGTCATTGCGGGGGGCCCTTTCGGCGTCAATCAGGCTCCGCCATTCGTCAATTCGCAGGTGTGCAGCAATATCGGAAACTTCTACGAGTTCTTTATTCCTACGTGTGACCCGACGCAGACATCAAACGGTGGTGGCTCGTTCTCCAACCCGTGGGGGGCGGCGCTTCAAGCTCCTCCCACAGGCAATCCCGCGACAATTACGCTGCCCAACGCTGCGCTTATAAAACAAGGGCTGCCGCTCTTTGCGTTTGCGGATTACAACCGGGCAAATAAGCTCCCCTACACGCTCAACCAGACTCTCGATATTCAGTGGCAACCCCGGAAGGATCTGGCCATCAACATCGGCTACGTGGGCAACCTCGGACGCCATGAGGTCATTCCAGTGCCCTTCAACCAGCCAGGGATCGCTTCACCGAGCCACCCCATTCATGGTCAGCACTATACTTATGGCTACAGCGTGCAAACGCCTGAGTGCTTCACGAGCGTTACCGCCTGCGCCATTAATCTTCCCGACGGAACGCAGATGCAGGCGACCTACGAGGGCGGCAATGTTGACTTGCGTGTTCCCTACATCGGCTATTCGTCGGAATCCGAATCGTACACGGCTGCGGGAATCTCCGCCTATAATGCGCTCCAGGCGCATGTCGAAAAACGCATGAGTCACGGCCTTCAGGTGGGCTTCTCATATACCTTCTCGCACGCCACCGATGAACAAAGCGCCATGGGACTCTTTTACAATGGAAATAATCCCACCAACCTTCGCAGCGGTTACGGCTTGTCGGACTTCGACCGCAAGCACGTGCTCAACTTCACGTACCTCTATCAACTGCCGAAATTTTATGAACTGACATCTGTGCGGGGAAGACTTGCCGATGGATGGGCCATCGCGGGACTGGCCATCATCCAGAGCGGTCAGCCCTACAGCGTTATTGATTACAGCGGCGCAGTCGGTAGCATCTTCTACGGTACTTCCGACGGCATAACAAATCCAATCGTCCCCTTGGCCTCCAACTGCTCGCCCTCGAAGGCTGTTACGGGCGCCAGCGGCGCGCTCCCGGGAACGTCGGCTCTTGATCCAAACTGCTTTACGCTGCCGTTGCTTAATCCGGGCGATCTAGGCGGGGCAATTCCGGCTGGTGATCCCTATGAAACCACGTTTACAACCGGGGAGCGCAATATCTTCCGGCAACCCTGGCAGCGCCGGACGGACGTTTCGGTTATCAAGGCGACGCAGTTGACTGAGCGCGTCTCGATGAAGTTCACTTTTGACGTCTTCAACGTCACGAACACTGCCAGCTTTGACATCCCGATTAACAACGTTTCGCAAAACTTGGGATTCAATGACTTCCCCGTTTTCGGGACACCGGCGCGGCCTACGAGTTGCGACTCCTCCAACACCGGCTTTTATGCCTGTCCCTCTCTGAGCGGCTTGGGGATCGTGAATAAGACGATCGGAAGCCCGCGGCAGATTCAGATGTCGCTCCGGTTCATCTTCTGACACGGGCCGCGTGTCAGTGCGCCGGCAACCCGCCGCGGCAATGGATTCTAGGCCGTTTTGAGGGCGACGGTAGCTACCGACAAACGCGGCAGATCCATCCTGAGCCTGGACCCTTCCACGGCGACCGGGTGCGACTGGGGGGCGACGCGATTGGGATTCTCAAACGTGTTGCAGGCATTCCAATCCGGATCATGCAGGATCTGTGCTTTCGCTTCCCGTGCGGCGCTTCCCTGGATGGTGCAGTCGATTTGAAAGTCGGCATCGTGACGCGGATTCACAAGAGTGATGACGAGTTCCTTCTCAGCTTTTGAGGCCGACACGGAGACGGCCAGCGGAGAGGAATCTTGGGTCTCCACGCGCACGGCTGTTTTGGAACGGTGCGGCTTGAAGAGTGCGAAGGCATGATACGTCGTGGTTCGAATGCAGGACTTGCCGTCGGGGCCGTCGGTGAGTAGGAGTGATTGCAGCACGTTTACGATCTGAGCGATGTTGCACATGAACAGCTTGTCCGCCTGGCGGTTGAAAATGTTCAGGCCAAGACCCGCGGCGACGGCGCTACGCATGGTGCTCTGCATCCAAAGTTTCCCATAGCGCTTCTCGTCTTCTTGCGGAATTTTGTCCCACACGCCCCATTCGTCCAGGATCAGGCCGACTTTGCGGCCGTCGCGGTAACTGTCGAGGAGCGCGCGTTGCTCCGTGACCGCTTCTTCCACGCGCTTAAAAATCGATAGTTGCTGATCCACGTGGTCGGCGCTGAATTCCGTGGCACGGTCAGGGCCGTTTTCATAGTAGTGCATCGAAAGACCGCCGGGAACGCCGCCTTCGAGCGTGTCCATGAAACCGCGCGTCCACTTGCGGTCGTTACCGTTGGGGCCGCTGGCGATGAGAAACGGCTCCGTGCCACCGTATTGGCGAATGTACACGGAGAATTGCCGGTATAGACTGGCATAGACCTCGGGACGCATCCACCCGCCGCATCCCCAGTTTTCGTTGCCGACTCCCCAGTAGCGCACGCGGAAAGGTTCGGCAGCGCCGTTCTTGATGCGTTCTTCCGCAAGGGTGCTGGCCGAAGGCATGTTGCAGTACTCGATCCAATCGCGCAGCTCGCGGGGAGAACCGCTGCCAACGTTGCCGGCCAGGTAAGGCTCGGCGCCGATCAGTCTGCACAGTCCGATGAATTCATGGGTACCAAAGCTCCCGTCTTCGACGTAGCCTCCCCAATGGATATTCACACGCTTGGGCCGTTGCTCAACCGGGCCGATGCCGTCGCGCCAATGATAATCGTCGGCAAAGCAGCCACCCGGCCATCGCAGAACGGGAACGCCAAGTTCCCTGAGATATTCGATAGCCTGTTTGCGATAGCCTTCGATGTTGGGAATGGGCGATTTCTTGCCGACCCACAAACCACCGTAGACACAGGAACCGAGATGCTCGGCAAAATGACCGTGAAACTCCGGGCGAACGACGCCAATCTCGGCGTCCGTGCGTACGATGATTCGCTGGGTTGCCGAAGAGGCGGCGAGCAAACCTCGGGGAAGGATTGCCGAGAGCGAGAGTGCCGCGGTGCTTCCGACAAATTGCCGGCGCGATAGATGCAAGCCCATGGTGACCCTCCTATGCGCA
>Ga0207152_1169_pt1 | contig 13775 bp, 15 predicted proteins | sample Alteio_BWMinHeat_30_FD_153590 | JGI IMG/M metagenome (GOLD analysis project Ga0207152, IMG submission 153590) | Enriched cells from forest soil in Barre Woods Harvard Forest LTER site, Petersham, Massachusetts, United States -... | ecosystem: Environmental > Terrestrial > Soil > Temperate forest >... | reverse complement strand
GGAACCGGACAAGCAATTCTCGGGAAATCAACTCATGACAATGGTATTGGCACTGAAGGTATTGCCGATAATCCAAATGCTATTGGCGTATATGGATCAACAGCTCAAGGAGCTAGCGGTGTTTATGCGTTTAATGGAAAAACCGGTGATGGGGTCACGTCAATTAGTACGATGGGGGTGGGTGTCAATGGTAAAAGTAATGGTGCATCGTCAACCAGTGACGGCGTTTTGGGAAACTCCACTGCGTCACAGGCCGCCGGCGTGCATGGAATCGAGACAAAAGCAGATGCCTATGGCGTTCATGGTTTTAATGATCCGGGTTATGGAGTTTATGGAGAAACTGTCAATGGAACAGGAGTCTGTGCTTATGGCGGTTCGAACGGCATAGCAATTAATGTCAATGGCAAATTCATACAGTCCGGAGGTGTATTTCAAGCAAGCCCTACCTCAACTCAATGGACAACGAATAAACCGGCTACGGTCAAACTTTCCAACGGAAGAAAAATAAAACTTTTCGCCGAAGAAGCATCGGAAGTTTTCTTTAACGATTATGGAAGCGGCCATTTACAAAATGGGAAGGCCCATATCCAACTCGATCCTAATTTCTTAGAGACCGTTACGATAGATGATGCCCATCCTCTGAAAGTTTTTATTCAACTTGAAGGAGATTGTAACGGTGTATATGTGACCAATAAAACAAAAACCGGATTCGATGTTGCCGAGCTTCATAGTGGCTCGTCAAATGCAGCATTCAGTTACAGGATCGTCTGCAAACGGAAATATTACGAGGATGAGCGACTTGCCGCAGAGGAAGAGGATACGAAATATAATACGGACATGCTGAATAAAGTCTGGCCTGAAATAATCTCGGAGCAGAACGCTTTAACAAAACAGATACGATCGACGAAGTAAAAACTTTCTTATAAAAAAAGCCCGCGAAAAGCGGGCTTTTAAATTTATTCTTAAAGAGAATTACATCTTCTTCTTATCGCTGCCCATTTTATTATCAGCAGGCTTTCCCATATCTCCGCCATGATCCGCACCCGGCATTGGCATCAAACCAAGCTGCATCATCATCTTCATTCCATTGAAGACTCCCCAGCGCTCGACGAATTTTCCATTTTCCCAGCGCATCATCTCAATACCGTCAACATCGGTCATCTTTTTGTTTGTCGCAGGTATCGCACCCATCATCATCGATCCGGTATTTGTACCCGAGACACTGAAACGAGCTGTAATGACATCGCCGTCGACGCGCATATCATCGGTCTTGGTTGTCATATCTGAAAACTCAGACTTCATCATTGTCGCCATATCTTTCATTCCAGCCAAACCAGCTTTTCCGCCTGGCATAGGATCATGATCGACGAAGCTTGCAGAAACGTATTTATCGAATTCATCGGTTTTGCCTGCATCCCAAGCAGCAGCCATAGCCTTCCATGCGGTTTTCATAGAGTCAGCTTTTGCGTTCACGCCGGCATCAGCAGCGCCTTCTTTTTTCATACAGCTTGCTAAGGAAAAAGCAGCAAGAACTGTGAGTAGCATAAAACGTGATTTCATGATTATATTTATAATTAAGGGTTAAAAATGGAGTGCGAAAATACGTACATTTTTATAAGGGGTAATCAAAAAATATCAGAACTTGCGTTTTCAGGCAATTTTGGAGGATTTTAGGTAAATATTCTCCAATTCCAGGAGCTGTTCTTTTGTATTTACCCCGCTCACTTCCAGAGGATCGAGCGTTGTGTGGATCGCGACCGAAGTTGTTCCGAATTCTTCGATTAGCAGAGCGAAAATATCGGTAAGATAATATTCTTTTTGGTCATTATTCGGCTGAAGCTTCGCGAGTGCAGGATAAAGATACTTTGCCTCGAAAACATAGATACCGGAATTCATTTCTTTTATTTTTTTTATCTCAGGATTTGCATCTCGCTCTTCGACGATTGCCTGTAAATATTTATCGTCATGTGAACGGATGATTCTGCCATAACCGGCCGGATCTTCATAGATGGCAGAGAGAACAGTTGCCTTAGCGCCGGAATTTCTATGGACTTCAAGCAAATCCTTAACTGTAGTTTCGGAAAGTAAAGGTACATCACCATACAGAACGAGAATGTCTCCCCTATACTCTTTCAGCATTGATGATGTTTGCTGCATAGCGTGCCCTGTCCCATGCTGTTCGGCCTGGACTACAAATTCTACATTGGGAAAACCCGAAGAAATATATTCCATGACTTTTTCTTTGCCGAAGCCGACAATAACAATTGTTCGTTCACTTCTTGCATCTTGTGCAAGCCTTAAAACATGTCCTATCAGTGGAATTCCGGCGATCTCATAAAGAACCTTTGGTTTGGTCGGGTCTTGCATTCGCTTGCCTTGGCCTGCGGCGAGAATGACAGTTGCAAGCGAGCGGGATAAATCTGGCAAAATGGGGATCAGTTAACTAATTGAAAGGCTTCGAGAGAATGGGTTACGTCCTTAATATGATTTTTCTTATCGACATGCACAATTGTCGGCTGGAAGTAACGGAGCTCTTCTGCATCTTCGAATTGTCCGTAACTGATAATAATAATTTCATCTCCGACAACACCTCTGCGCGCTGCCGGGCCATTGAGACAAACTACGCCCGAACCGGAAGGACCTTCGATCAGGTAGGTTTCGAAACGCTCACCATTATTTACATTCACAATAGCTACCTGCTCGTACGGAAGAAGATCGGCAGCTTGCATCAAGTCGCTATCAAGCGTAAGCGAACCTTCATAATAAAGGTCAGCTTGCGTAATAGTTGCCCGGTGGATCTTAGATTTAAATAGCGTCCGTTTCATTATTTTTTACTAACGAGGACATTATCGATCAATCTGGCCTCTCCGATCCTTGCGGCTATAATGATCGCTACATCCTCTTTTGCTTTAAACGAATCGGCCAACTGAAATGTTTCGGGATTGATAATATCGAGATATTCCAGGATTGCTTTCTTCTTCAATTTATCAAAGAACTTAGCGCCTTTGAGCTTCACATCGGCAAATGAGAGCCCCGATTGCAGGTTATCCTGCGCGTTCAAAAGGGTTTGGGATAAGATCAGTGCCTCCTCCCTTTCCTGTAGATCCAGATACCTGTTTCGCGAACTCATTGCCAGGCCGTCGCCTTCTCGGACTGTTTTACAGATTTCTATTTGTACCGGAAAATGCAGATCTCTTACCATGCGCTTTATTACAGCTGCCTGCTGTAAATCTTTCTGTCCGAAGAAAGCAACATCCGGTTGGATAATGTTAAAAAGCGAGGCAACGACCGTTGCAACTCCCCTGAAGTGCGTCGGGCGAAGGAGACCTTCGAATCCTTCGGTAATATCTCCGACCGTTACAAATGTCGAAAACCCTTTAGGGTATATTTCATCATTTGACGGCAGGAAAAGAACATCTGTATTTTCTTTTTCAAGAAGAGCAATATCTTTTTCGATGGGACGGGGGTATTTTTCTAAATCTTCCGAGGGTGCAAATTGTGTAGGGTTTACATAAATGCTTACAACGGCCAAACTAGTTTTTTTTTTCGAAGCACGAATAAGAGAAAGGTGCCCCTCATGAAGAGCGCCCATTGTCGGGATGAAGCCGATAGTCTTTCCGGATTTCCTTGCCGCTGCAATAACCCTGCGTACTTCTAAAACCGATTTTACTATTTCCATTTTTTCAGGATGGCATACGGAAAAGAGTGACTACTGGATTCATAACCCAAAATCCATTAGTCACACAACCAATTTGAGATAATTATTTCGAAGGTCTTGCAGGACCTTTCTCTGGTGTAGTAGCAGGCTGAGGTTCGGGTGCCCCTCCGGCAGGGGCAGGTTCTGCTCCCGGGAAAGATACTTTCGGTGCATTTTCAGCACCAGTAGCAGCCTGAAAATATTGATAGGTAGTAAATCCAGACATGCCGGCAATAATACTTGCCGGAAATACACGAATGCTGCGATTGAATTCATTTACATTGTCATTATAACGGTTTCGCTCAATCCGTACGCGGCTTTCCTGGCCTTCGATCTGAGACATCAGGGTGGAAAAATTCGCTTGCGACTTGAGATCAGGATATTTTTCTACTGTTACAAGTAAACGTGATATCGCGCTGGAAACATTATTTTGAATCTGCTCAAATTTCGCAAATGCCTGCGGATCCTTCAACGCTTCGGGAGTAAGGGTAACCCCAGTCGCCTTCGCGCGAGCACCTATGACTTCGTCGAGAGTCTGCCTTTCTGCAACTGCCGACCCTTGTACTGTTGCTACAAGATTGGGGATGAGATCGAGCCGCTGCTGATAAACATTATTCAATTGCCCCAACTGAGCCTTTATATTTTCTTCCTTAGTGATAAGCCCATTCCGGGTACTATTCCACCAGAAAAAAAGGATCAGAATAAAAAAAACGATACCGCCGATAATAAGCCAGGATTTTTTCATAAATACAGATAAAAAAAATTACAATCTCAAGCCTGCGTTCACTTGCAGGGTTACGATCCTCCAGGGTCCGCTTGCTCCCGATCCATTACAAAAATCGCTATAGTTATCAATAACATTGGTCACCGGATATCCGATTCTCGCCTCTATCACGAGTTGATGTCCGGAAATATAACCAAGTTTTACTCCAATTCCTGCGCGGATGTCAACCCTGAATTTATTGCCGATCGTTTTTCCGGTGTTCGGATCGACAGCGCTATTCCAATCGGAATATTGCTGTGAAGGTATAACACTGTCTCTGGCCGTGAGACTTGTCGTCACAAGTCCCACACTAGCGCCGATCAAAAAATATCCGTTCGTTTTCTCACTTTGGAGTTTAAGAAAACCCTCGAATAGCGCATAAGAAAAATAATTCGTCACCGGTACCGAAGCAAAAATAGGGTTGCTTTCGGTAAGCTGTCCGCAGCCGCCATCTTTGGCCGAAGCGCGCATATCCTGATAGGCAAAATCGAAATACGCACCAAGAGGCTGTTTATCTTCTGTAAAATCAAAGGCAATACCGAATCCGTACCCAACTCCCTGAGCGCTTTTCGGGAATGCCTGGCCGGATTGAAGGTTATAGCTGATAGTAACATACGGCATTACCGTCAATTTTTTGACAACGCCAATATCTTCCCGCATTATTTTTTTCCCTTTTAGAGAATCCTGCATTGTCTGAGAAAAAACCGATGAACCAGTCAAAGCACACAAAGCACTGACAAAAATAAGATACCGATAGGCGAAGTGGTTCATAGTTAGTTGAAGCCCAAAGAGCTTACCATGCCCATCCCAAATAGATCCCGCCTATAAGATGAACCGTTGTAAAATTGGTGACACCGGGAATAACATCCGATCCGGTAAATCCAAGCCGCGCGCCAAGAAAAGGTTCTACCGTGAACTGATCGAAGAAAAATTTATACGCTGCATCTCCGCCTACCGAAAAAACGACATTTTTCTTTCCGAGACCGTTATTCTTAAAAAAATACAGATCTGCTGCCGGTCCTACATTTAATCCTGAAAGAGCACGGCTATCGGCAATATAAAATCTCCACTCACCTCCGACACCAAATGCAGACGAACCGAGAACAGCAGTAACATATTCTCCTCTGACAGCGATACTCGTTGTCGAAGTAGATTTAAATTCGTATTGGACGGAAATAGTATTATTGATTAATTGATCAATAACATCTACGGAAATATTATTATTATAGGCACTCGCCCGCTGTGCGTATCCCCGTTCAGGGGCGAAAAATAATCCGGAAACGGCAAGAAGTATGACGATAGAACAAAGACGTATTTTCATGACTAAATATAGAATATTGATGAATACCGTAGTGCAAATATACGCATTCAAATAGCGGTCGCGAACATTACGAACTACACGTCATTATGATACAAGCTCATATTCCTTTAAAACCTGCCTGGCGATGACGATGTGCTGGATCTCTGAAGTACCTTCATATATCTCGGTAATCTTAGCATCGCGTAGTGCGCGCTCTACGAGATACTCACGCACATAGCCGTACCCGCCATGAATCTGAATAGCTTGATTTGCTACTTCCATGGCAATCGTCGATGCGTAGAGTTTCGCCATTGCCGCTTCTTTGATATATGATACATGGTTATCTTTTGCCCGCGCCGCCTGTAAGATCAGAAGGCGTGCAGCCTCGATCTTCACACTCATATCGGCAATCTTAAATTGGATCGCCTGCAATTCATTGATCGGCTTACCAAATGCGTGCCGCTCAAACGAATATTTTATTGCACGCTCATAAGCTCCGCTGGCAATACCGAGGGCCTGAGCGGCAATACCGATCCTGCCTCCGTTCAAAATTTCCATCGCGACCCTAAAGCCGATACCTTCATCGCCGAGACGGTTACTATCAGGCACACGAACTCCGGTAAATCCCAGAGAACATGTATCACTCGAACGAATGCCAAGCTTATCTTCTTTCTTGCCGATCTCGAACCCGGGCATCCCTTTTTCAACAATAAATGCTGAGATGCCTTTATGTTTTTTTGAAGGATCGGTTTGGGCAAAAACGATATAGTAATCTGCAGTTGTCCCATTGGTTATCCAATTCTTGGCACCGTCTATTATCCAATCACTACCATCTTTTTTTGCAGTGGTAGCCTGCTGCGTTGCATCGCTTCCTACTCCTGGCTCCGATAAGCAATATGCACCAAGTTTCTTCCCTGTTGCTAGCGCCGTTAAAATCCTTTGCTTCTGCTCGGTAGTGCCGTACGTTTCAATTCCCCAGCAGACAAGTGAATTATTGACAGACATTACAACAGCGACACTTGCGTCGATCTTCGATATCTCTTCCATTGCAAGCACATAACTTACGGTATCGAGGCCTGAGCCGCCCCATTCCGGATCGACCATCATACCCATAAATCCAAGTTCGCCGAGTTTCTTTATTATTTCATGCGGGAATTCTCCTGTCAGGTCTCGCTCGAGTGCAGTGGAAGCGATTTCGTTTTGCGCAAAATCACGCGCAGCATCACGGATAGTAATATGGTCTTCGGATAGTTGAAAATTCATGTATTGGTTAATGTATATTCTGCAAAAATACGAAGGGATGGGTGTCCGGGTAAAAGAAATGTTTTTAATCTCCTATGCTTATCGTGAATCAGCCCCTGTATCCTTCATTGGCGGAAGAGGCAAAGGCGGAGGCATCCCGAGGGTGTGACCGGGTGCAGTTAGCGGAGCGGGGCCATTCAGATTATCAAAGGCATTACTGGGTGCATCAATGATGGGCAAAAGAATTTTATAATTAATGAGATCCTGATCACTTTCAAAGCCGTGACCGCGTGTGATACGCCCGGATTTTTCTGTTATTCGGACAAAGGCATCCGAATGCAATTTATGAGTAGCATTTACATATAATAGCGAATCGGTTTCGACCAATGTTCCGGAATCGCTGAGGACCTTGACACTGTCGTACGCCGTCATATTTTTTGTATTATCATCAATATAGGCACGACGAGAGGTCAGAACGCTGGAATGATTGGCGTCGCGATCGAAGAAATCTACGTGTACGGCTGAATCGAGCAGCGTAAACCGTTTCTGCTCGAACATCCGAACTCCAAACGCATGCATGACTGCTCGGACCTTTCCATCGGAAGAAAATGTCATCCTGGTATGAGCGCTGGTCTGTGAAGGCAGTTCATCAGATGAGCCGAGGGGAGCCGTGCTCGGTTTGACTTCGTTAGAAGAGCAGGAAGCAAGGAATGAAAATAGTAAAAGTATGGGAAGTGTTCTTCTCATTAACTGATCCCTGCCTTGACAATATCATGTAAGTGAATCATACCGATGACGGTATTACGCTCCCCCAGAACAGGAAGTTGCATGACTTTAGGGAGCGTATCCTCCATATGATGCAGTGCATCAATAGCAAGAGTATCGGCAGTTGTAGTTTTTGGATTTTTCGAAAACAGATCTTTAGCTATCACTTTTCTGACATCGATCTGGCCATGTGATTGGAAATACCGACGCAGGTCTCCATCTGTAATAATACCGATAAGTTCACCTTTATCGCCGACTACACAAGCTGCACCAAGTCTCTTATCAGAAATCTCTTCCATAATCGAGGTTAGAGTTGAATCGGATTTGGTACGTGGAACGCGATCATCAGTAACCATAAGATCGGCAACTTTCATCGTCAGCTTTCTTCCAAGTGCTCCGCCCGGATGAAGTTTGGCGAAATCATTGCTAGTGAATTTCCGGGCTTCGAGCAAGGCTATCGCCAATGCATCGCCAATAACAAGCTGTGCTGTTGTAGATGAAGTCGGAGCAAGATCATGAGGGCAGGCTTCTTCTTTGATCGTTGTTTGAAGAACAATTCCGCCTGATTTTTTTGCGGCTTTTCCGAGCCGTGATGAAGGATTCGATGTAATGGCAATGATCGGAATTGCCGTATCAATGATCGAAGCAAGTTCATCCGATTCGCCGCTCTTTGAAAGGATGAGGAGTATATCGTCTCTGGAAATTAATCCGATATCGCCATGGGCCGCTTCAGTCGGATGCAGGAAAATTGCCGGCGTGCCGGTTGAGGTAAGCGTAGAAGCTATCTTGCGGGCAATATGACCGGACTTCCCTATCCCGCTAACAATGATGCGACCCTTGCAATGGAGAAGCAGATCGCAAGCTTTGATAAAATCACTTTCGCTAAGTGCACCGATCGTTTCTTGCAATGCTTTAGCTTCGATTATAAACGTCCGCTTTGCGCTTTCAAAATAGGGGTTGCTCATTTCCCGATTAATTTGTGGAATATACTTTTCTTTGGTTTTTCGGCTTCTATGACAATATCCGATGCTTCAAATTTACGACTTGCTTTCTTATTGTATTCCAAAAGCGCTTGAATGTATTCAGCGTCGGTAAAATCATTCACTCGCTCGAAAAAAGTTGCCGGATGACTGATGAGTTTTGCATCGCGGATATGTTTTGTACGAAGCAGCTCATCGTAAAATGCTGTAACCGGAATAAGCTGATTAAATCCGGACTGTGAATGATGGATCCACAAGACTTTTTTTGCCACGGAAATTGCAAGAGTATATCTGATCCGGTTTGAAATATTTTTAACCCCAACCTCTTTCATATTGGTTGATGTTGCCGGACAAAGATCACCAGGCTTCCAATACGAATAACACCATTTGTCACTTATCGCGGGTAATCCGGGTATCGGATATATGCCGGAGAATTGCACTTCCAATTGATCGTCCACATTAAATTCGTGAACGCTGATGGAGACAGGATAACTATTGATAAGGCATTCACCATAAGCAACAACGGCTGGCATCCCGAGAGTAAGATCGATCGGAGATATTTTTTTGTCAAGGATAAGATTCCCTTCACCCCATCTCCCTTCACCGATAATTTGTGAAGACAGAATAAAATTACTATAAGGTTTGTAGGCGGGGATATCTTCTGGAACAAGCCAAAGTAGTAATTCTACTTCTTCAGGAGAAAGAGCACTCGGGTAAGCCATACTACTTAACCTTTGTGGAATGATAAAAGAGAACGAAGTAATCCTTCAAGGTCTTTTAACGGCAATTGTGAAGCTTGATCGCTTGTTGCTTTTGAGGGATCGGGATGCGTTTCAAGAAAGAGTCCGTCTATCCCCACAGCCATTGCTGCCCGAGCAAGCGGTGCAATGAATTGGCGCTGCCCGCCGCTGATGCCATTCTGGCTTGGCCGTTGAACAGAATGCGTTGCATCATAGATTACAGGTGAACCGAATTCCTTCATGATCTCGATCGAGCGAAAGTCAACAACGAGATCTCCGTATCCAAATGATGTACCACGTTCGGTTAGTAGTACATTTTTATTTCCTTTTGCTGTAACTTTTTCTTTGGCAAATTTCATATCATTGGGGGACATGAATTGTGCTTTCTTAATATTAATCACTTTTCCGGTTTCAGCTGCTGCCTCTAAGAGATCAGTTTGGCGGGCAAGAAATGCCGGGATCTGTAATATATCACACACTTCTGCAGCTAAACAAGCTTCTCCGGGCAAGTGAATATCGGATAAAATCGGCAGCGAAAATTCCGTTTTTATTTCCGCAAGATACTGCAATGCTTTTTCATCTCCAATGCCGGAAATACTTCCACTGCTTGTTCGATTCGCTTTCCGATAGGATGATTTGAAAATAAAATCGATCGGCAGCGTATTTTGAATTCTGGATAGTTCTTCAGCAACCTCTTCCAATAATTCTTTCGATTCGACAAGGCAAGGGCCGGCTATCACAGGAAAGCGGTTTGCACCAAAAAAGGAGATGTTCCTTTTATCGGGTGTTATGATAGTGATATTATCGTTCATCTATACTATGGAAAGCCTTAGAACAAGGCTTATTAAGCAAAGATTTACTTAAGCATAGTACGAACTGATTCTTCTGCTCTTCTCATCAGGTCCATTTCACGTTCGCGATCATTCTGAATTTCTTTTGATACTTCAAGCGATACGCCGATAGTAACGAAAACCACCTTATTGGGTGACGGCAGGTTTTTAGTTCTTGGGAGAATATCAAATGTACCTTTAATCGCTACCGGGATTACCTTCGCTCCACTTTCATACGCCATATGGAAGGCTCCCCGTTTGAATTGTTGAAGTTCACCGGTATGCGTACGCGTTCCTTCCGGGAAAAGTAAAACCGAGGCGTCATAACGAATTCTTTTGGTTGCAAGGGCAAGTGTCTCTTTGGCTTTCTTTGGATTCGAACGATCGATGATGATCATCGGACTAAAGGGCAACGCCCATCCCCAGATAGGAATACGAGTAAGAGTATTTCTCAGGATCAAACGAATGTCAATAGGGATTGCGGCAAAAAGAATAGGAATATCGGTATAGCTTGCGTGGTTTGCAACATAAATATAGTGTTCGTTCTTCTTAATATTTTCCAGACCAATTACAGAAAGCCTGATGCCAAAAAGAAAAAGAAATATTTTCGACCACATTCTTGCCATCCATAAATACATTCTGCCGCTCCTCTCAATAAGAGCGGCAGGAATAGACAAAATGGAAAGTACGATCGTAACGGCAAGAAAAATGATCGCCGCAAAAATGCTGCGGACCACGTTATTTAGCAGCCGAGGCGATGCCGGAATAATTGATGCTATTAGCGACGGATTTAAGATCGTCCAGCGTTGACCCGCGCTCAGCTTCTACAACAACATAAATACGGTTGTTCACGACAACTCCAACCGTACCCTGATTGGATTTCTTCTTCCAATCTACCCAGCCGGGATTACCGCCAAAGTTTTCCGAATGCATTGATTCATCATTAGTCTCTAAACTCATATTCATCATCATTGCATATGCAGCACTGAGGCCGGCAATGTAATTGTAATCAAGTATAGATACCTTAATCCGCTTATCGCCGTTTTCGTATGTTTGAATTGCGTGCGAATATTTAGCCCCGTTCATCTCCATCTCCATTGTTTCCGGATCGCCTTTTACAGTATAGCCGGAAACCGATGGGAGAAAACCGGCCAGATCTTTTGCAGGGACTGCAACGCCAGGTGTTTTATTGGCATTGGCAGCAGCAGCGGCGGCACCACCTTGCATATTTTGCGCCATTTGTTGCATCGATTTTGCTGCCTGCTCTGTAGCCTTTTGTGCATCATCTTCCTTTTTGCTGCAGCCAGAAATGCTTAGGATAACGGCTGCCATGAGAACAAGAGATCGTAGATAGTAATGTTTCATACATATATTAGAAATAGTGAAAGTATGTGGGTCAGGACAAAAATACGACATTATTTAACGCCGAACTGGTCTAACAGTAATTTCCCAAAATAGAATAGCATCATGCCAATAAAAACTAATATCGGAGCTATGCGTCCACGTGTTTTATTGATCTCAGGTATTAGGTCACACGCCCCAACATACAGAGCCGCCCCGGCGCTGAATGCAAAAAGGAAACCGATGAGCGCTTCATCGAATGTCACAAAGAAGAAAACGACAAGTGCCCCAAGAATCGTCGAGAGTCCAAGAATATAGCCTGCATTATAAGCTTGTTTCTTCGAATGTTCTCCGGCAAGCATTACACTTGCAACAGTCAGTCCCTCCGGAATTTTATGCAGTAAAACGGCAACACTAATGAGAATTCCCATTGTCGGCTTTGCCGTTGCGACAGAAGAGATCGCCATACCATCAAAAAAAGCATGCAGCGTTAAACCTCCGACGGCGCCAAATGCTGAGGAGTGTGCAATTCCCTGATGAACGTGTGTTTCCTCGCCGAAATGAAAATGTGTTACAAGTGTATGCTCAAAAAAATGCAGAACACTGAACCCCACAAGCATTGCAATCACAGAGTGATCGGGATTTGCAGTAAGGCGAAAACTTTCCGGTATGAGATCGACAAAAACGAGCGCAAGCAAGAATCCGGAGCCAAGTGCAAGAAGCGTTCGTTCCCAACTATGAGGAAATCGTTTCGCACGTAGGGCAAGCATGCCTCCGCCGATCTGAGCGGCAGCTGCAATAATGCTTAAGATTATTCCGAGAAACACAACAGGTTAAAATTAAAAATTCTTTCTTTTGAGAAAATTCTTACCATCTTCGATCCCCCGCACGAACATTGCCGATAAAGAGAGGGGGACTTCCTGCTTCATAATCCGGTACGCAAGAATGGCTTGCAATAACATCGAAACACCGAAAGCTATTGCAGCACCTATCGTGCCAATAATCGGAAGTAAGATGAGTGCCAGAATTACATTGGTGACGAGCGATGCAAGAATAGTTTGGAAAACTTGCTTCACTTTCCCCATGCCGACAAGCGCAGACATTCCTACCATCGTCATCGGGAGAATAAAGCCGCTTGCTATAAGAATTCTGAAAATAATGATACTTTCGTCGAATTTTCCCTTATACAAAATCTGAAAAAGAACAGGAGCAAAAATAATAAGTAACGCACAGAGCGGAATCATCAAGATATACAAAAAACTCGTCGCTTTTTCAATAATTTTCTTTAGAGTATCTCTATCGCCTGAAGCATGGTACTTGCTTGAGGCAGGGAATACGAAAATGCCTTGAGTATCTCGGAGCACGTCAAATCCCTTAAAAAAGAATTTTGCCACCTGGTAATTTGCCAGCGCTTCGATTCCGAGAAATGCCGGGACAAGAAGGGTGTCAAGATTCTGCTGGAGCACATGTACGGTCCCTGTTGCAGTTTGATACCGTGTAAAATGGAAGATCTTTTTGAGCATCGCTTTTGAGAAACGCATCCTCCAGCTTATATCCTTTCGGGCAAGAAATAATGAAACGAGCGAACTGACAGCTCCGGAAACGATCGTAATACTTATTATGTCATTGGCCGTATGTAGTTTCCCCATGAAGGAAAAGATCGTAACGATAATGCTCGAACCTCCGAAATTTATACAATCGACAATAAACAACTGCTGCGTATGAAAACGCATTTGAAATATCTTACTTGCAATAACTCGAGGGATAGTTACGATTACCAGGATAATAAGGCTTGGGATCAGACTTGGCAGCTCGGTGCTGTTGAGCCATGATGATACTGCAGCGGGAAAAACGATAAAAATACTGAGAGCAATTGAAAGGAATGCAAAGAAAAGGATCGAAGTAGCGGTAAGTAATTCCTGTAGATCGTTCGTTTTGTCAACGCCGAATTTCACGATTGCCTGTAAGGCGAAGCTATCGGCAAAAGTGAAGATCATGCCGAATATATTTATAAACAGTGAAAGTTCACCGCTCTCTGTTTTCGGAAGTACTTTGAAGACGAGGATCGTCATTACCGCGCCATAAATGGCTGGCAAGAGTTTCGTCGCAAATCCCCA
>Ga0207152_1168_pt1 | contig 13795 bp, 9 predicted proteins | sample Alteio_BWMinHeat_30_FD_153590 | JGI IMG/M metagenome (GOLD analysis project Ga0207152, IMG submission 153590) | Enriched cells from forest soil in Barre Woods Harvard Forest LTER site, Petersham, Massachusetts, United States -... | ecosystem: Environmental > Terrestrial > Soil > Temperate forest >... | reverse complement strand
GGCGGCGAGCTTATCGCGCACGGCTTTGAGATGTCCGAGTACGGTGGAGCTGGGGCTGGGAGTGGTCTTGCGCAGCGGGCGCAGAGGTTGCGGCCACGCGTTCGCGGACGAAGACAGCGCGTGATGATAGGCTTCCAGATATCCGGTTTTGATCTTGGGGTTGAGCCGCGAAGGCAAGGACGGGATTTGCGCGGGCTGCCCGTCCTGCGGCACCGCCAAAGCAAACCGCAAAAGGATGTCCGACGGCAGCACCTTATAGCTGGGCAGATCCAAATCCTTCGCCACCTGATCGCGGTATTTCCACAGCGCTTGCAGCGCGGCCAATTGGCGCGGATACAGCTTGGACGATCCGTCGATGCGCCAGATGTTTTCCAGGTCGACTTCCTTGGATTTGGCCGTGGCCTTCACCAATTCGCGGCAACATTCTTCGTGCCATTCCAGGCGATGCTTCCCGGTGAGTTCGTTCGTCAGCGCATCGGAAAGACCGGGCAGGAAGAAGGTATCCTGCGCGCCGTATTGCAGCATCTGCGCGGGCAACGGGCGCATGGACCAATCCGCCTTCTGCTGATCCTTCTTGAGGGTGGCGCCGAAGTAGGCTTGCACCAGGGCCGCCAATCCGAACGCGGGCTTGCCGAGCAGCTGCGCGGCCAGCATGGTGTCGTATACGCGATGGGGGCGGAAGCCGTATTGCTGATAGAGCATGCGCAGATCATAGTCCGCGCCGTGCAACACCAGCACCTTGTCCGCCAGGCGCTTGAGGAACGCGTCGAGGGACAGCCCGCTGAGCGGATCGACGAGGTAGCAGCGATCTCCGACCAGGATCTGGATGAGGCAGATCTTGGCGAAGTAATGGTGCATGCTGTCCGCTTCGAGATCGAGATAGACGGTGTCGATTCCGTCCATCTGCTTGAGCAGCGACTCCATGCCCGCGGCCGAGTCGACGTAGTCGATGGGGTAGGAGGGTTGCGTGGGGACGATCATGTGGATGCCGCAGGAAGCCGCCGGAAACGGCTTTCGTTCAGGGAGTATAAGGCTTTATTTTTCAATTAGTTGTAGAGAAAGGTTAAAGACCTTCCACACCGAGGCCTCTGGAAGCAAAAATACAAAATTCCGTTTTGTCGGAAGGACTTTTGTTGTCGGGCTGGAAAGAAAAAATGGCGCCGAACCTCCCGCTAGGGAGACGCCGTCACTTCTGGCGCAAATAGCCGAAGGTGAGCAGCACCGTGGTTTGCGTGCCTTTCACGGTTTGATCCTCGCCCTGGGTCCCTTTCTGATTCTCGTTGTTGGCGTTGGCGAGCAGGCCTTTGAGGATGTACGCGCCGGTCGCCACTTTATTGCGGTCCCGCGCCACCGGCACCCACCTGAAGCGCAGGGTTTTGAATCCGTCCGCGCCGGGCGGCAGCTTGCCGATCATGTCCGAAGTGATGTCGCCGACGGACTTGGCCACGAATTGCCCCAGGTTGTCGAAGATCTGGAAGGAGTAATGGAAGCCGTACTTGCTGTGCACGTCCCATTCGGGAATGGGATCGGGTCCGAGAAAAACGTTTTCGATTCCGGGCGGACAGGTGAGGCAGGTCGGCACGGACAGGTTGGAGGCGACGGCTTGGATGGAATTGTCCTTCACCTGGTCCGAATAGTTGACGTAGATGGCGTCCTTGGTGATGGTGATGGGGTTGGTTACCGTGATCAGGATGGGGTTCGCGACTTGGGAAGGATCTCCCGTCACCGGAATGCGCTTGCCTCCGCCGACGGCGGGGTTGCCGAGGGCGTCGTGCAGGGTTGCGGGCGCATCGGGACCCAAGGTGAGGCTGTCGATGTAAACCGGGTAGGCGGGCGAGGTTGCGGAGAAGGTAAAGCGATAGGTGTCGGGCTGGCCGGGCAGGGCCTGGACCGAGGTAACTTGCACGTTACCCATGGCCGGCACGCCGCCGCGCAGGATGGTGAAGGGCCATTGCCCGCCTCCCGCTTGCAGCCCGGCGAGGTCGACCGGTTCGCTGAAGGTGACGTCCACGTAAGGGCTCTCTTCGGGGCTTTGCTTGTTGTGGGCCACCGCCGAGACCGGCACCGGGCCGGCCGAATCGGCGATGGCGAAGGCCGCGGGTCCGAATCCGTCGACGTCCGGAAAGCGGCCGAGATCCGCGGTGGGGAAGGCCGTGCCCGGGCTGAAGGGCTTGTCCGAAAAGTTGGCGACGATGACGTTGGGGGCGGAGCCCGGTTTCAGCACGTTGGCGGGAAGGGTAACGGTTTGGTTGTTGAAGGGATCGGTCAGGGTCAAGGCGGAGGGCCTGACCGCGGGGGCTATGTCCAGGGTGATGACCGCGACGTCGATGCGCCCGTCGCCGTTCTCATCGACGTATACGGCATGCACGACCGCGGCTTCGCGGGTGAATTGCGCCGAGCCGACCTTGCTCGGGACGGAGCCGTCCTTATAGGCGCGGCATTGCACGGTGAGGCTGGCGGCGATTTGGAAAGGCCCCGCATACAGGGGGCTGGCGGAATCCGGCGCGGATCCGTCCTGGGTGCAGCGGATGGACGCGCCCGCGACCCCGGGTAACGTCACGGTTACCGTCTGCGCGCCTACGAAGCCGCCGGCCGGCCCCACCTGGGGCGCAGGAAGTTCGTCGTCGCTGCGCGTATAGGTTCCGCTGGCGACCGCGCTGTTGCGGAAGCCGGCTTTGATGGCGATGACCTTGACCGTGGCGGTGTTCGACAACGCCAGCGGCGAGGAATAGACCGGGCTGGCGCTGTCGGGAACGGATCCGTCCAGGGTGTAATGGTAGGCCGCGCCAGGGACCATGCCGTCCAGGCTCACCACGAAGGCGTCCCGGAAGGACTGATCCGGCGGCAGCACGGGGGCGGGCAAGGCGGCGAGGGGCTGGAACTCCAGGCTGGTGCTGATGCGGATGCTGGACCCGCAGCAATGGCGTTCGGCGTAGAAGAAGTCGAGAGGGTAATTATTCGAGTCCGTGATGCCTACGGAAGCGGCGATGGAGTCGAGGTTCAGCAGGGCGGTTTCGGGGCCGTGGATGCCGCCCAAGTCGATCACCTTCTTGCCGTTGATGAAGACGAATACGTCGTCGTCCCCGCGGAAGTTGAAGACCTGGCCTTTGCCTTTCTGGTAGGTGAAGTCGGTGTGGAATTCCAGGGTGAAGCCGAAGTTGTTGGGGCTGCCGTCGTTGATCAAGTCGCCGAAGGGCGGCGCCGCCCCCACCTGCGTCCAGGCCCCGCCGGCATTGATCGGGAAGAAGGCCTGGTTGTCGTAGCCGTAGGTGCCGGTGGCCGCGTCGTAGGTGAAAGGCAAATCGATGAGCACGGGGCGGTTGACGGAGGTGTCCTTGTCGTTGAACCAGTCGAGGAAGTCCGCGGGCGGACTGAAGCATACCGACATGGCGCCCAGGTTGGGCAGCAGGCGCGGTCCGCGTTTGTCTCCGCGGAACACGGCCGGATCTTCGGCGTCGGTGGTGTCGATATTGTCGGCGACCACGGGGATGCCTTGCTTCTGGCCGTCGCAGGCCGGGGCCGCAAGCGATCCGTAGAAGTTCGGATGGTTGGCCACGCCGCTGTTGTTGCCCTCGCGGAAGTCCCGCACCTTGGCCTTGAGGGTCAAGGTCGCCGGCGGCGTATCCGCGGAAGCGCCTGCGCAAAGCGTTATGCAGAGCGCCACGCAGATCGCGCCCAGCGCCGGAAACGCGAACGATGCCAATGCCGCCGACAAGGCCGGCTTCACCGATGCAACCGACTTCAACCAAGACGGGGCCATAACCGCTCCTCTTTTATTCCACGCACAATGACCAATAAACATGGTAGGCTGGCAAGCGCCGGAAGGGCTCGCGGCCGCCGTCCGGATCTTTCGATCCTCCGCGGAAACCTGCGCCGTCCTTCCCGTATGATTCGCCTAACGGGTATGTTTATCGGCTCTAATTTAAGGCCGATCGGCCCGAACCGGTAACACTTTCTTAGTTAAATTTTACCGGAGGACTGTGGCCGGGTTCCGGCGCGTAGAAAGGGAAGAAATGGCCTTGCGGGCGCTGACGGGAATCAAACCTACAGGAGAACCTCATGTAGGCAATTGGCTTGGCGCCATTAAACCCGCGCTGGCCCTGGCGTCGGCGTACGAAACCTTCTACTTCATCGCGGATTACCACGCGCTCAACATCATTTATGACCCGGAAGCGTTGCGTAAGAACAGCCTCTCCATCGCGGCTACTTATCTGTCCTTCGGCCTCGATCCGAACCGATCGATCTTCTACCGCCAAAGCGAGATCCCCGAGGTCTTCGAGCTGGCCTGGATCCTGGCCTGCTTCACGCCCAAGGGCCTGATGAACCGGGCGCATTCGTACAAGGACGCGGTGGCGAAGAACCTCGCGCAAGAAAAGGATCCCGATTTCAACATCAACATGGGCCTGTATTCGTATCCCGTCCTGATGGCGGCGGACATCCTCATGTTCAAGGCCAACGTGGTGCCGGTGGGGGCGGATCAGAAGCAGCACGTGGAAATCGCCCGCGACATCGCCGAGCGCATCAACCACAATTACAAGACCGACCTGTTCACGCTGCCCGAGCCGCGCATCGACGATCAGGTGAAGACCATCGTGGGTTTGGACGGCCGCAAGATGAGCAAGAGTTACGACAATACCATCCCCGTTTTCCTGGACGAGAAGCCGCTGCAGAAGCGCATCAATCAGATCGTCACCAATTCCCAGGCCCCGGAAGAGCCCAAGGATCCGGATCAAAGCCACATCTTCGCGTTGCACAGGCTGCTGCTCGCTTCCGATGAAGAAGCCGAGCTGCGCAAGCGTTATCAGGCGGGCAGAATGGGTTGGGGGCAGGCGAAGAAGGAATATTTCGAAGCGCTGAACGCGCAGTTGCAGGGGCCGCGCGGCGAGTATCGGCGGCTGATGGCCGATCCGCGAGCGCTGCAAGCCGTGCTGGCCCGGGGCCGGGACAAGGCGCGGGCCCAGGCCTCGGTTTATCTGGACAAGATTCGTAACGTGATCGGCATCCGCTGAGGCGGAGCGCGGAGGAGATATGAGTTTCACTTTGGCCGCCGGAGCGAAGGTTCCGGAATTCAATTTGCCCGGCTCGGACGGGCGCATGCATTCCCATCAGGATGTAAAAGGCCGTAACGGCACCTTGATCTTTTTCACCTGTAACCACTGCCCTTACGTGGTCGGCAGCGAGGATCGCCAGAAGGCTCTGTTCGATTCCCTGGCGGCCAAAGGCGTGGCCATGGCGGCCATCCATTCCAACGAAACCAAGGATCATCCCACCGACACCTTCGACGCGGTGAAGGCGCGCATGCAGGAGAAGGGCTTCCGCTGGCTGTCCCTGCACGACGAGGAGCAATTCATCGCCCGCGCCTTCGGGGCCGAGCGCACACCGCATTATTTCCTGTTCGACAAGAACGGCGTGCTGGCCTACTCGGGCCGCCAGGACAACAGCCCGCGCGACGCTTCCAAAGCCGAGACCCATGAACTGGAAGACGCCGTGGCCGACATGCTGGCCGGCCGCGCCGTGGCCTTGCCCCGCACCGACGCCATCGGGTGCAACATCAAGTGGTGGGATAAGGAAAAGCATTGGATGCCCGGCGAAGCCTGCGACCTCGACTACCTTCAGCAACGGAGCGCCGCCCGCCGGCCCTAGAGCCGTCGGCCGCCGCGGGCGCAAGCCCATGACGCGCGATCCCAAGGCCGATCGCAAAGCCGATCAAAAAGGCTTCCGCGCCTATAGCGTGCGCCCCAGTGAGAATCCGGACAACCGTTTCGACTCGGTGAAGGTGGAATGGGAAGACGGCGTGGAGCTGCCGCAATCCCTGCGCATCCATAAAGAGATCGCCAAGTCCATTGTCTCCGAGAACGACAGCCCGGACATCCCCTTCCGCTACAGCGTGAATCCCTATCGCGGCTGCGCCCATGCCTGCGCCTATTGCTACGCGCGTCCGACCCACGAATATCTGGGGCTGGGGGCCGGGACGGATTTCGAGACCCAGATTTACGCCAAGGTCAACGCGCCGGAATTGCTGCGCAAGAAGCTGGCCTCGCGCACCTGGACCGGAGAAGCCATCACTTTTTCCGGCGTCACCGATTGCTATCAGCCCGCGGAGAGCAAGCTCAAGCTGACGCGCGGCTGCCTGGAAGCGTGCCTGGAATTCAAAAATCCCGTGTCCGTGATCACAAAGTCAACTTTGATCCTGCGCGACCTGGACGTGCTGACGGCCTTGGATCGCGAGGCGGGCGCGGGAGCGGTGGTGTCCATCCCTTTCGCCGACGAGGCCACCGCAAAGTTGATCGAACCGTTCGCGCCGCCGCCGGAGCTGCGTTTCCGCGCTTTGGAAAAGCTGGCCCGCGCGGGGCTGCGCACCGGCATCTCTTTGGGTCCCATCATCCCCGGCCTCAACGACAGCGACATCCCGGCCTTGCTGAAGCGCGCCAAGGAAAGCGGCGCCACCTTCGCTTTCTATGTCATGCTGCGCCTGCCCGGAAGCGTGCGCGAAGTTTTTTTGGAGGCCGTGCGCAAGCATTTGCCCGAAAAGGCCGGCAAGATCGAACATCATATCCGTCAGGTGCGCGACGGCGAATTGTACCGGACCGATTTCGCGAACCGCATGTCGGGCACGGGGAACATGGCCGACATGGTGGACAAGCTGTTCCGCATCCAGGCCCGCAAGTTGGGATTGCAAACCGGGGAAGACGCGGAGATGCTCGAGTCGCGCAGCGCCGGAGAAAGCGACGGCGTGGCGCTGCGGGGCGGACGTGGTCCGAAATGGACGCAAGAGGTGCGTGCCGCGGACAAGCCCGTGAAGCCCCTGGCCAAGCCTGCCAAGACCGCGCAGAGGCCGGCCAAACCGCCTTCCGATCAACTGGATTTGTTCGCCGCCTGAGATACGGCAAGGGAGCCTTATGCTGAAGAACGCCAAGACCGTGTCTTTCATCGCCACCCGGCGCCTGCCGGAATCCAAGGCCTTTTACCGCGACGTGCTGCGCCTGCCGCTGCGCTCGGAAGACAAGTTCGCCGTCGTGTTCGGGCTGAACCAGGGTACCCTGCGTGTTACCCCCGTGGACGCCTTGGCGCCCGCGCCCTTCACCGTGCTGGGCTGGGAGGTGGAGGACATCGGTCAGGAGACCAAGGTGCTGGGGGAATTCGGAGTGGCTTTCGAAAAGTATCCGGGCCTGGAGCAGGATCAAATCGGCATCTGGACCGCGCCCGGAGGGGCCAAGGTGGCTTGGTTCAAGGATCCGGACGGGAATATCCTCTCGCTTACCGAGCAGCCGTAACGCCGTCGGCGCGGTCAGAGGATCCGATCGGCCCGTTCACCTCGGTTTTACGAAGCAATAGGCGCAATAGCGCCAGAGGCCGCGCTTCAAAGTGCGGTATTGGAAGTAGGTAGCATACGCGTTACCCAGCTTTTCGGGGCTGGTGAGTCCGAGCTTGCGCAGCATCCACCGCAGCGGAATGAAGATGAGGCCGAAACGGAAAATGGCGCGGGCATGGGGAAGCACGTCGCCGCTGATGTCTTCGCCATGGAGCTTTTCGAAACCGGCCTCGGTTCCGTAGGCTTCCAATTCGGCCTCGGAGCAGAGATAGGGCACGGCCCATCCCGCCAGGAACGACGCATACTCGGATGCCTGCCTGAGCGAGGCCGGAGCCGCGGCGCGGAAGCCGTCGGCGATGATGAGGCGTCCGCCGGGCCTGAGCATGGCGAACATGGAAGCGACCCAGGCCCGCTTGTCGACCGCATGATCGAAGCTTTCCACGGCCCAGACCACGTCGAAGCTGCCCGGCTTGAAGGCGGGCGAATGGAAATCATTGACCGCGAAGCGCGCGCGCCGCGATCCCTCGCCTCCGTTCGCGCCTGCGGCCGCGGTTGCGAATCCCCGCGCCAGCCTGGCCTGGCTTTCCACCAGGGTGATGCCCACCGCGCGGCAACCTATTTCCCGTGCCAGGAAAATCGCCGAGCCGCCCACGCCGCAGCCTGCGTCCAGAAGCCGATCGCCTTTTCCGACTTCGGCGATGCGCGCCAGATACCGTACCATGTGTTCGGTAGGGTTGCCGCCCTTGGGCAAATCCCGGTCGAAACCGTAATGCATGTGGTGATGCCAATCGGTCTGATAATAGCGGAGATAATCCTCGGTGGTGGCGTGATAGTAGCGATGCACCTGCCGCTTGATCTCGTGCTCGCTCGCTGCCGAATGCAAAGCATCTCCGGGCGTAACCTGTGCGTTACCCATGGCGGAACTCCTCCGCGAACGCAAGGATTCTCCGCAACCCTTCCTGGAACTCGTCTTCAGGTCCCAACAGGCTCAGCACCAGACGGCCCTCTTCGAATCCGAACAGATGCCCGGCATGCGCGTGCACGCTTTGGCGGCGCAGCAAATCCAGGGCGAAAGTCTCATCATCCCCGTCATCGTTGATGCCCGGATCGAGGACCAGGTACCAGCCCGCATCCGGCGGGGACCAGGGAAAGCCATGCCGCCGCACCAGCGCCTCGGCAGCGCGCAGGTTGGAACGCAGGCGCTCGAGGATGGCGGCTTGGATCCCGGGCGCGAGGTCGAGCAAATCGGGAGCGGCGGCCTGCACCGGCGTGTTCACGGAGAGGAAGGTGTCGGCGATCCATTCCAGATGCTCTTTGGCCGCGCGCACGGACGCGGGCGCGCCCGCGACGTGCATCCAACCCAGCTTGAGTTGCGGCAGGCCCAGGGTTTTGGAGAAACCGTTGAGGGTGAACACCAGCGGACCTTGGGACGGGAAGGGAAGATAGGCTTTGCCGGCGAGCGGATAATCGCAAAAGACTTCGTCGATGATCAAAGCCAGGCCGTAAGCCGCGGCGAGTTCCAGGTAGGCGCGGATTTCGGCGGCGTCGAGCAGGCGTCCGGTGGGATTGTTGGGGTTGACCAGGATCAGGGCCTTGCAGCGCGTCGAAATCAGGTTGCGCAACAGCGCCAGATCCGATGAAGGGTAACGCACGAGCGACACCTGCTCCAGCTCGGCGAGGGCGTCGAAGAGGGGATAGCTCGGCGTGGGAATCAGGATTTCATCGCCGGGATCGCACAGGAGCTTGAACAGGAAAGCGTAGGCCTCGGAGGTGCTGGCGGTCAGGAGCAAATCGTCGGGACGCACGTCGCGGCCGCGACGGCGGTAGTATTCGGACACGGCCCGGCGGGCCAGGGGAGCGCCCTGGGGCGACGGCTCATAGCGCATGACGGAGTCGCGGTTGAACAGCGCCGGGATGCCGCCGGGGTAGGGGATGCCCGCGGTGGTGGGATTGGATCCGGTCAGATCGAGGACTTTTCCGCCCGAGGCTTCCAGGGCGAGCTTGGCCTGCCATTGCGGGCTGGAGCCTTCGGAAGCGCCGAAGCGGGAAGAGAACACGGGGCCGCTCAGGGCTTGGCGGCCACGGGGGTAGCACCGGCGTTACCGGTAACCGGGAAGTGACCCGCCCGGCGGAGGTTCTCGGTGATGCGCGCGGACGAATGCGATTTGTTCAGCGAGTACAGATGGATGCCAGCGATGCCGTTCTTCAGCAGGTCCAGGCATTGGTTGGTGGCGAACTCCACCCCGCGATCGACCACGGCCTCGGGTTTGCCCGCGCTCAGGAAGTCCACCATGGGCTGGGGGATGGCGCAACCGGACAGTTGCTTGAAGCGATCAAGCTGGTTGAGATCGAGCACGGGCATGATGCCGGCCACGAAGGGCATGGTGATTCCGTTCGCATGGCACTTGTCGCGGAAGCGGTAGAAGCCTTCGTTGTCGAAGAACAATTGGCTGATGGTGAATTGCGCGCCGTTGTCCTGCTTGAGCTTGAGATAGCCGATGTCCGCGTCCGCGGAGACGGCCTCCATGTGCTTTTCGGGATAATAGGCGCAGCCGATTTGGAAGGCGAATTCGGATTTGACGAAGGCGATCAGATCCGATGCGTGCGCGAAGCCGTCCGGATGGGGCTTGAAGGCCTTGTCGCCCTTGGGCGGATCGCCGCGCAGGGCCAGCACGTTGCTGATGCCGTTCTTTTCCAGGGAGCGCAGGATGTCGCGCAACTCGTCCTTGGAGTGGCCTACGCAGGTGAGATGCGCCATGGACTCGATGCCGAGCTCGCCCTGGATGCGCGCGACCAGGTCCACGGTTTTGGCCCGCGTGGAGCCGCCCGCGCCGTAGGTCACGGAGATGTAGTCGGGAGCCAGCTTGGAGATCTCGCCGAGGGTGCCGTACAGCGTGCCCCAGCCCGCGGGATTCTTGGGCGGGAACAATTCGAAGGACAGGGTGGGCGTGCCGCCGCGGAGTTTGTCGAGGAATGGCATAGTCGTGGAAGCAATTCTAGCAATTTAACGGCGGCCGGAGTAATCCGGCCCGCGCGTCGACCCAGGGAGTCTTGTCCGCTGCGGCGGACCTCATGGCGATCAGTAATGGATGAGGATCAAACCGTCGCCGATGCTTTCATGGGTCGGAAGCCTCCCGTCCTTGGTGCTCCACAGCGTCCGTCCCGACGGCGACGTCAAGGTGAAGGCCTTGGCGGTTCCCACCCGCACGCGCAAGCCTTCGTAGCCCAACGCCACGCGGCCCCGTTTTACGCGCGGTCCCGATGCTTCCGCGGCCAACGCGACCACGATCCCGGTGCCGGTCCCGGAGGTATGCGGCGCCAAGGTCAAGGAGCCGCCGTCCGTGAACTTGATGGTGCGTTGCGCGTCATCGGGATTGTAGGCGGCATAGGTGCGCACCGTGCCTTTATCGAACGCGCAGAAGGTGGGAACGTCCGCGCGCACGTCGGGATTCGGATCGCCCAGGGCCGAGAGGTTCATCACGAGCTGATAGATATGGGCTTTGCTCTCGCCGTCGAACGCGCCATACGAAGCGAAGTTGCCGAAGCGCGCCAGGGCCGCGGCCGGATCCGCGAAGGCCAAGGTCCCCCAGGCCACGTCGTCCCACTCTCCCGTCTTGCCCTGGAAGCGATAGGGATGGTTGTACATCCAATCGATGTTGGCCTTGATGTTGGCCGGATGGCGGCTCAAGTACACGGAGCCCGTCGTCAGCGGCAGGAAATTGATCAGGTGGATGTAGTTCGCATCGTCGCCGAAGAAGGTGTGGTAGGTGCCGCCGTTGCTCATCAATTGCCCGATGCACGGGTTCGGGTAGAAGGACGGGAACACGGCCTTGTCGGCGTCGAGCCAGTATTGCTGCACGGCGTTGGCCTCATTCGTGTACATGTAGATGGCGAGATCGCGCAGGGTTTTGTTCTTGGTGTAGGTGCCCCACAGGAACAAGGCCGTATGGAAGTTCATCGACTCGGAAGAGGATTCCTGGTTGTTGCCGCGCCCGTAGTATTCGCTGCCGTGCGCCCAGGAATGGCCCGCGTAAGGATCGAAGTTGCGCAGGTGCGGGAAGCGCGCGTCGGCGTCGTCCCAGTTGGCCACGTCGCGGAGCAGCACGTCCACCATGCCGCCCCAGTTCTGCGGGCTCGCCCAGTCGGCATCGTACTTGGCGATCTCGGCGGCCGCCATCAGGAAGTAGCCCGCGTGGAAATGATGATCGTTGATCTCATCGTCGCTGTGGAACGACGCGGGATATCCGAACAGGGTGTTCCACTTCTGATCGTAGTAGAAGATCTGGCGCGTCTTGCCGGGCTGGGCCGTGAACCATCCCTGCAGCCTATCCTTCAGCTTGTTGATGAAGGCCGTGCGCGAAGCGACGTCCCCCAATTGATCCGCCAGCTCCGCCAGCATGGCCACGCGCCCCAGGCTCTTGCCCGTGCCGTAGGTGTCGCCGTCGGTGATGGCGTAGCCCGCTTCCGCGGCGAGATATTGCTTCAGGGTGTTCTTGTCATAGCCTTTGTCGGGAAAGACGGGCAGGATGCCGGTGAACGGCATCAGGGTAACGAAGGTGTTACCCGTCAGCAGCTTCATGGCGCCGCGCGGGGACGAATAGGTGTAGGCCGTGAGCGGCGAAGTCGTGGCCAGCCATTGGTGCCGGTACAGAGCCTGCAGCGTTTGCGTTTCCGTGCCTTCCATGGCCTGGGTGGTCGATGTCAGGGTGCTGGTGACCGTGGCCGTGTTTTCATCGTAGCTCCAGGAAGCCTTGGTCTTGATCAGGAAGGCGTAGGCATGCGCCTGGAACAAGGCCAGCACCTGCTTGCGCGCGGCGTCGGTGGCGAGCCCGTCCGGCAAGAGGGCAACGGACAGATAGTCCTTGCCGTTCAAGCTGGAAGTCATGCTGGCGCCGCTCGCCGTCCACACCGATCCCGTGGGCGCGAAAATGCCGTAGTCGTGCCCGGCAATGGTGACTCCCATGACGGCGCCGTCGCCGGACCACACGGTTTGCGCGGAGGTGAACGCGATCTTGGCGTTGCCGCCTTTGAGCCGGAAGAACACGTAGGGATTTCCATGCGCGATGGTGGCGCGCAGGTTTTTCGTTCCATCGGTCCAATCCGCGGTGACGGCCCAATCCGAATAGCCCGCGGTTTTGGTGTAATAGATGTTGAGCCCGTCGATGCCCACCACCATGTCCGGCGCATGCGCGTATTCATAGGTGCCGCCTGCCCATAGCCATTCCCAATCCATGCCGGTGTCGGGCTTGGTGGTGTAGCCGATTTCGAGTCCCGTGGGCGCGCCGCGCACCGAGAGCGGATGCGGATAGCTTTTGCCCGAGTTATGATGCTCGAGCGGAACGCGTTTGTACAGGAAGGACGACCACCACTCGTTGCTGGCCGCGGGCTGGGAGAAATCCGGAGTGAGCTGCGGATCGATGGGAAGCCCGGTGGAATCGGCCGGCGTCTTGCATCCGGCGGGCAGCACGGTGGTGTAACTGCCTTTGCCCACCGCTACGATTTGCGCCCGGGTTTGCAACGGCAGCGCGCTCAACGCGACAACGATGACGGCGGCGGCGGCGGTCGGCATGGGCGCAAGCCCGCACCATGCGCGGAAAAATCGTTGCCGAAACGCCTGCGAAGCCGCATGCGACGGATGGAAAAAAGAATGGGCCATGGCGGCTCCTGTAGAATGGGAACCGGAAGCGCTCCGCCGGGATTGCCCTCCCTGTCGCGCCGACCGGTGCCGGAATGTCGTAGCTTGAGTCGCTTCGTCCACCCCGAGGCGAAGCCTTCGGAATGAATATTGCGCCGTCCCGGGATTCAAGCCGCGCGGTTGCCGGATCCTCCGGGGCGGTTTTGGCCCCGGCGCCAGGATTTGTAACTTCTACGGCATGAAAAGATCCGTGATGATCGGCGCCTTCATTGCCGCGGCCCTCTTGGCCGTAGTCAACAATCTGACCAACAAGCATTCCGTGGCTTGGTTCGGCAGCCCCGAGATCCTTCCCAAGCCCGAAGGATGGCCCAGCCTGTCCATGTCGCAAGGCGTGCATGCCGGCATCAAGGTGGGCTTCAAGCTGTTCCACGATCATCGCCTGCCCATCGGGATCGGCGTGGCCGCGTTGATTGCATTGATGTTTCTGCTGCGCCGTTCGTATTCCGCCGGAGCCCTGCTGCGGACGGCTTTCCGCCTGGGCTTGGGCGCCATGTTCCTGGCCGCCGCCTGGCCGAAGTTTTCCGATCCCAAAGGCTTCGCGATCCTGGTCGCGCAATACCAACTGCTGCCCGCCTTCGCCGTCAACGGCTTCGCGCTGGGCTTGGCCGCGATGGAAATCGTGGTCGCGCTGGGGTTGATGCTCACGGCCTGGGAAAAGGAATTCTCCGCCTTGGTGGGATTGCTGCTGCTGATGTTCATCGTGGCGCTGGGGCAGGCGCTGCATCGCGATCTCGGCATCGCATGCGGATGCTTCGACATCGAAGGCGCCCAGGACGCCGGCGAAACCT
>Ga0207152_1166_pt1 | contig 13907 bp, 8 predicted proteins | sample Alteio_BWMinHeat_30_FD_153590 | JGI IMG/M metagenome (GOLD analysis project Ga0207152, IMG submission 153590) | Enriched cells from forest soil in Barre Woods Harvard Forest LTER site, Petersham, Massachusetts, United States -... | ecosystem: Environmental > Terrestrial > Soil > Temperate forest >... | reverse complement strand
GCTATACACACCTGCAAATAGCTATGCCATCCTCTTTTGGTATGTGGTTTGGAGCCTATGCAGAAAGCCTGGTAGATGATATGGAAATGTTGGCTGCTTCTTATGCAGTTATCAATAAAAACCCTTTGGGTAGCGGGGCTGGCTATGGCTCATCTTTCCCGCTTGACAGGGAAGCTACAACACAGTCGTTAGGGTTCGCTTCACCCAATTATAATGCAGTATATGCCCAAATGACAAGAGGCAAGACAGAGAAGATATTTGGGATGGCTCTGAGCTGCCTGGCAGCAACGCTGGGCAGAATGGCAATGGATATTTGCCTGTACATGAATCAAAATTTCGCCTTCCTGCAATTCCCTGAAGATCTCACTACAGGCAGCAGTATTATGCCTCACAAAAAAAATCCTGACCTGTTTGAATTAGTAAGGGCAAAATGCAACAGGGTGCAATCTATACCCAATGAATTGATCTTATTATTAAACAACCTGCCGTCGGGCTATCATCGCGACCTGCAATTAACCAAAGAGATATTGTTCCCTGCAATTGAAAATTTATCAGCTTGCTTCGATGTATTGATATTTGCTTTGCCGCAAGTGCAGATCAAAGAAGATATATTGTCGGACGAAAAATACAAATACCTCTTTAGCGTAGAGGCTGTTAATCATCTTGTAAATAAAGGCATTCCTTTCCGCGATGCGTATAAGCAGGTAGGCAACGACATACAACAAGGTGATTTTGATTACCAGGGGTTCGATATTGCACACCATACACATCTCGGTAGTATGGGGAATTTGGGCAATGAGCAGATAAAAGCAGAAATGAAAAAGGTGCTTCACAAATTCTGATTTGCCTGATATACATTATTATTATATGCAGCTTTCCCGGCTAATTCTTACCTTTGCATTAATAAATAATTAATTATTTTAAGATGAATTCACGCAAACTCATTACACTTGACGAATTTACGATACAGGAGACCAGGCAATTTCCTAATGCCACCGGCGAATTGTCAGCCTTATTAAGAGATATAGGCCTTGCCTGCAAAATGATAAATAAGCAAGTGCGTAAGGCCGGCCTGGTAGATATACTCGGCAAGCATGGCGCTACCAATGTGCAGGGTGAGGAACAAATGAAACTGGATGTATATTCTAACGAAACCCTGATCAGTGTATTGAAGAATAGTGCAGATTGTGCCGGTGTGGCTTCTGAAGAGAATGATAGGGAAGTTTGCTTTGATGATTCTTTTTCTTACGATTCAAAATATGTAGTCCTGTTTGATCCGCTTGACGGGTCTTCTAATATAGATGTGAATGCTTCTATCGGTACTATTTTTAGTATCTACAAGCGTATCAGCCCACTTGGCCAGCCGGTAAAAAAAGAAGATTTTTTACAACCCGGTAATAAGCTAATGGCGGCAGGTTATGTAATATATGGCTCCAGCACTATGATGGTATATGCCACAAAGCTGAGTGTGAATGGCTTTACATTAGAGCCTTCTATCGGTGAATTCTGCCTGTCACATCCTGATATTAAATGCCCTGAAAAAGGGAAGATATATTCTATCAACCTGGGCTCAACCATTTATTCCAGCAGTGTGTAACATGTACTTCTAATGAATATGGTGTGCTTACAGAAACAATGGCCCCAATTGCATTATTAACCATTGGTGATTGGCTGGATAGAAACGTGAAGAATGGTAAATGAGTATGGAAATAATTATGCATAGATTAGTTAAGATATTAACTTCGTTTCATGCTTTTTAACTCAATTGAGTTTGCGTTTTTCTTTATCATAGTCACAACGCTCTACTTTTTATTGCCGCATAGGTTTAGGTGGTTTTTACTGCTTGCTGCCAGTTGTTATTTCTACATGGCTTTTGTGCCAGTATATATTCTGATACTGGCATTTACTATTGTTATTGATTATTTCGCCGGTATTTATTTAGAGAAGATACAGGAGAAGAAGAAAAAACGCATATTCCTTATTGCCAGCCTCGTTGCCAATATTGGCGTGTTGGCTGTGTTTAAGTACTACAATTTTATCAATTTCAATCTTTCATTATTATTATCAGGTGGGGGTTATAAAAGCCCGTTTCCTTATTTGTCAATACTATTACCGATAGGTCTGTCTTTCCACACGTTCCAGGCTATGAGCTATACGATAGAGGTGTATAGGGGCAATCAAAAAGCAGAGAGGCATTTTGGTATCTATGCATTGTATGTCATGTTCTACCCGCAGTTGGTAGCAGGACCAATTGAACGGCCTCAAAATCTATTACACCAATTTTATGAGGAGCACGCTTTTGATTATACAAGAGTAACTAATGGATTAAAATTGATGGCGTGGGGCTTGTTTAAAAAAGTAGTGATCGCAGACCGTATAGCTGTACTTGTAGACCAGGTATATATGGACCCACATAAGCAAACCGGAACCACTTTGCTGGTTACTATTATACTTTTCTCCTTCCAGATATTTTGTGATTTTTCGGGTTATTCAGATATGGCGATCGGAGCTGCACAGGTAATGGGGTTCAATCTGATGAGCAATTTCAACAAGCCCTATCATTCCAAAAGCATCAGCGAATTCTGGACACGATGGCATATCTCTTTGTCTTCCTGGTTCAGAGATTATTTATACATACCGCTAGGTGGCAATAGGGTAGCTGTACCGCGTTGGTATTTTAACCTGTTGGTAGTGTTTTTGCTTAGTGGCCTCTGGCATGGCGCCAGCTGGACCTTTGTATTATGGGGTGCATTACATTGGTTCTATATTGTATTTGCAGCCGCCACTAAGAAGCTGAGGCACGGACTGGCAAGGATAACAGGTATTGCAAAATACTCCTGGTTGAATAATACCATGCAGATGATTGCAACCTTTGTACTGGTAAGTATAGCCTGGGTATTCTTTCGTGCGCCTAAACTGGATGATGCATTGTATATTCTTAAACATTCTGTAACCGGCTTATACCATATTTCTTTTACAGGTATGCCTATAGGTAAGATAGACTTGGTACTTATAGCAGTTTGTATATTATTTCTAGAGGCCGTACACCTTATGCAGAACAAAATAAGTGTAAGACAATGGATAGCAGCAAGACCTATAGTAATAAGGTGGGGCATTTATTATGCGGCTATATTGATGATCGTATTTTTTGGTGTGCATGAAAGCAGGCAATTTATTTATTTTCAATTCTGATAGATGCAACGAGGATATTTGAAGATCGTTTACAAATCTGCTTTGCTGCTCTTGCCTTTACTTGCGCTGTTTGTATTTTATATCATTACTGACCCATTCAAAGTGTTGTATCGATATGACAGCTATTTTATTTCAGGGAAGGCGCCTATAGTAATATTGAATAAGGATCATGTTTCTACAGAAACCTTTGTTCAGAACTATCCAAAGTACCAGTATGACTCTTACATATTTGGCAATTCGCGTTCCATGTTTTACGAGATAAAAGATTGGGCGCCCTATATTCATTCGGAGAAGTGTTATCATTTTGATGCTTATAAAGAGTCTTTGCTGGGTATATATCTTAAGTTGAAATTGTTGCAGCAAAAACAAGTAATAATGAGGAATGCTTTATTTGTAGTTGATACCAACGTATTGGAGCAAACAGAAGATTCCTACCAGGAGGCCAACTTATATATGAAGGACCCTTTGCTAACAGGTAGCAATAAGTTGTTTTTTCAGTATCAATTCGTTAAAGCATTTTTTGACGGAAGGTTTTGTCTTTCATACCTGGATTATAAAATACAGGGAAAGGTTAGCCCATTTGTGCACAAGCTTGATGTGTTTGCAGATGTGCCTATTTCATACAATGTGGTATCTAATGAATGGCGAGCTACGGTAACCGAACATTTAATAGACTCTGTTGGAGATGCTTATTATAATGATAAAAAGAATGGCTTTGTGATTGATAGTATTAAAACACGTTATTCTATACCAGTGATCTATGCTCAGCAAAAGCAATTATTACAAAAGATACATGCTATGTTAATGCATGACAGCACTTACTATAAGATAGTCATTAGCCCGCACTACCTGCAAAATAAGATCAACCCCGCAGACCTTGCTTATCTGCAACAGCTATTTGGAAAAGAAAATGTGTTTGATTTCTCCGGCAAGAATGCAATTACAGAGGACAAACATAATTATTATGACCTGGGGCATTACAGACCCAATGCTGCAAAACGTATTATGTCTGTTATATACAGCAGGCAAACAGGCCTATAAAATTTCTTCTTTCTCTTTTTCAACAGCAGTATAGAGATCATAGTAAACACCTTTTTGGTTGATGAGTGATTGGTGATTGCCACGCTCTATGATATGGCCACGCTCTAATACCATTATCTGCTCAGCCTTGCGGATGGTAGATAAACGATGTGCGATTACAATAGAGGTGCGCCCTTTTATCAGTGTGTCAATAGCATGTTGTATCAGTTGCTCACTTTCACTATCTACTGATGAAGTTGCCTCGTCAAGAATAAGGATAGACGGATTGTATAATAAAGCCCTGGCGAAAGATAATAATTGTCGCTGCCCCTGCGATAAAGTGCTACCACGCTCCATTACATTAAAATGATAATTACCAGGCAGGCGCATAATGAATTCGTGTATGCCCAGCATCTTAGCCACCTCTTCTACTCTTGCTAATGGTATGTCAGGGTTGCGGAGGGTAATATTATCATAGACACTTCCGGAGAACAGGAATACATCCTGCAGAACAATACCTATATGGCTGCGCAGGTTGTTAATGTCGTATTCGTGTATATCGTGCCCGTCTATGAGTATATGCCCGCTTTCTATTTCATAGAGACGGTTGAGTATGCTGATGATAGATGTTTTGCCTGCCCCTGTATGACCTACTACCGCCATTGTCTTGCCAGCTTCCAGTTTGAAGGAGATGCCTTTTAATACAGGTATGCCGGGCTTGTAGCTGAAGTGCACGTCTTTAAATTCAACGCCCCCATTTACTTGTGCAGGTTTGTAAGTGCCATTATTCTGCAGAAAATTGTCACTATCAAGAATAGTAAAGATACGGTCGCCAGCTATCATGCCCATTTGCAGGGTGTTGAACTTATCAGCCATCATGCGCAGGGGGCGGAAAAGGAGGTTGAGGTACATAACAAAAGAGATGATAACCCCTGGAGTTATATTACTATGTAACATTCTCCTGGCGCCAACCCATACTAATAAACCTAAGGAGATCGCTAAAATTATTTCGACAATGGGAAAGAACACAGAATAAGCAAATATGCCTTTTATATTGGCATTGCGATGCTCTTTGTTTATTTCATTGAATTTACCTGCTTCGCGTTTTTCTGCTGCAAAGGCCTGTACTATATACATGCCGGTGAGGTGCTCCTGCACAAAGGCATTCAATTGGGCTACCGCATTACGTACCCGCTGAAAAGACCTGTTCACACTTTCTTTAAACCAATAAGTAGCAATTATCAATATAGGGAACGGAACCAGGCAAATAAGTGTAAGTTTCCAGTCGGTAATAACCATAGCTATAATAATAGCAATGATAGTCAGCAGATCGGCGGTGATAGATATAATGCCTTCTGAAAAAATATCGTTTACCGCTTCTATATCATTAATGGTGCGCGTGGTGAGCACACCAATAGGCACATGGTCGTAATAAGAGATATTCTGAAAAAGTATTTTATTGAATACCTGTTTGCGCAGATCATTCACACTGGTTTGTCCCAGCCAGTTGGCGCGATAGGCAAACCAAAAACGCAGGCCACTTTCTACCAGCAGCACTACCAGTTGTAGCACTCCCATCCATATCAGCCCTTCTAATAAATGCCCTTTTACATATTTATCTATAGATAGCTGTATGAGCCAGGGGCGCAGTGGCGATAGCAGCGCCAACACCACCGACAATGCCATAGCCGTATAGAGTGTTTTGCGATAGGGCTTTGTAAAAGCGAAAATGCGCTTTAATAAACCAATGTCAAATATTTTCTTTATGGTAGTATCTGTTGCCAATTATTGCATTTCTTTTTCCATCATTAAATAAGCCTTAATAAAATCATCCAGCTCACCATCCATTATAGGGCCTACATTGCCTACCTCATAGTCGGTGCGGTGATCTTTTATCATTTTGTAAGGATGAAACACATACGAACGTATCTGTGATCCCCATTCTATTTTTTTCTTAGTAGCGTTGGTAGCATCCAGTATCTCCTGGCGCTTGCGCAGCTCTTCTTCATACAGCCTGCTCTTCAGCATGGCCAATGCCTTTTCCCTATTCTCGCCCTGTGTACGTGCCTGCTGGCATTCTACTATTATGCCGCTGGGTTTATGTTTCAATCGTACTGCTGTTTCTACCTTGTTCACGTTCTGTCCGCCAGAGCCGCCCGAACGGTAAAAATCCCATTCCAGGTCGCCGGGGTTCACGGCTACTTCTATGCTGTCATCTATCAGCGGATAAACATAGACAGATGCAAAAGAGGTGTGCCTGCGCGCGTTGGAATCGAAAGGTGATATCCTCACCAATCTGTGCACACCGCTTTCAGCTTTTAGCAGGCCATAAGCAAATTCGCCATCAAATTCTAAAGTAGCTTGTTTTATGCCCGCACCATCACCATATTGTATGTCTATCTCGCTCACCTTCCAGCCCTGCTTTTCGCCATACATGCGATACATGCGCAGCAGCATCTCTGCCCAGTCCTGGCTCTCGGTGCCACCCGCACCTGAGTTAATGACCATTACACCCGGCAGCTCATCTACAGGTTCATTCAGCGTGCTCTTAAATTCCAGGTCGTCTATTTCTTTCAGCGCGTGTGTGTAGGCATTTTTCACTTCATCTTCGGTCGCTTCGCCTTCTTTCCAAAAGTCAAACAGCACGGCAAAATCTTCTATCGCCGCATTCACTTTCTCATAAAAATCTATCCAGTACTTATTGATCTTTATTTCTTTCAGTATGCCGGTGGCGCGTGTATTATCATCCCAAAAGCCGGGGGAGAGGGTAAGCTGCTTATCATTCTCGGTTTTGGCCATATGGTCATCTACCCGCAAAAAACGTCGCAGGTGCTGCACACGGTCACGCATTTCTTTCAGATTCTCAAGCGTCATATTGCAAATGTAGGAATTGAGGGCTTAGGGTTAGGGAATTGGGGATTGGGAATTTGGGATTGGGAATTCGGTTTTGGGTGAAATATTTTATTTTAAATTATTTTATCCGAACAATCGGATGATTATCAATTAGTTATGTTTTTAAAATTGCTCATTTATTGCTCATTTACTGCTTAAATCCTTCGCAGTTTTAACAAGGCTGCAGGAGGGCCAAAAGCAGTTGCAAATGTACTATTGTAATAAGGGGAAAACCAAAAAAACATATCCACAAAGGACTCGAATTTATTGAATTGAAAGAATTAAGAAATCTTACAATTTTTGTATCGGTAACAAGATGCCCCATCCCTCGACTCTTAGATTCATTTTTTTATGAGTCTAAGGGTGACATGTTGCTTAACAATAATTACAATTTTTGTATCGGCAATCTTGCTTTTACATTTCCATCTTTATCAAGCACTCTTATTATATACATGCCATGCAATAGTGTGGCGGTATTAAAGGTATTGGTGCCTTCTTTTGTTATTATCCAGTTTTGTACCTTTCTACCCATGATATCATAGACTGTTACCTGGTCAGCAACGGATAATGCTGAAATAGTCATTTCGTTTGTGAGGGGGTTGGGATAGACTTGTATATTATAGCCCGATGGATTTATTTGCCCGACAGCTGTATTGTTGTATACGATCCATGTATTTGAAACGGCAGTGTCGTAGCAATAATTTAAAGGTATGATAGTAGCAGTAATGGTGTCGTTGCCAGCAGGTTTAGTATAGGTGATAGTTGTACCAATAGCGGTTGAAAGAATGACAATACCATTTTTTCGCCATACAATGCGATGCCCAGTACCTGCATGTGTTATTGAGGCATTGAGTGTTACATAATTACCTGTAGACTGTGCATGAGTGCCATTTATACTAATAGTAGGTATCGTGTCTTTAAGAACGGGTTTTAATATCATTATAACTGTATCGGGGTTAAGGCAGGCGGATGAACCACTACCAATAGCTACAAATACAGCAGTTGTCGTATCTGCAAATACATTTATGTGCGTACCTGTTAAAGAAGATATGTAGTTGCCGGTAGGCGATGACCAGTTCCAAGTATTGTAGTTGCTGTTTTGTATATCAACAGGTAAGTAGCCAGCACCGCAAAAGTCGACAGTATCTCCTGATGTGTGTTGGGTAGTATCGTTGTTAACAATCCATGCAGACGGATTTGTTGTTAAAGCATAGTCTACTAAAGAGTCTTTGAAAATATATGCGTATGAAAAAGTGACACTATCGCCAGGAGATATTGTGCCGAGTGAAAATAAGAGACCAACGCCTACATCACTAGTAAGAGAGTCATATTTGACCTTAGAAGCAGTTCCGTTGTATATACTGTCAATTCTATTAACTGGCCACAAATCGCCTGAACATACAAAAGCTTTTGCCCTGCAATCTTCTGTGCCTAACCCTAAGAACATATTCGTATTATGTACGCCCCAGGTAGAAACAAGAACTTTATTTTTGGGGTTGGGTAATTTTGAAGTAACCACATTTCTTGTGGTATAATCGGCGGAAAGGGTTACATCATTATCAGGGTCAAGGGTACGCAAGTAGTAAGTATTATTACAGATACCCGTATCAATATTTTTAATTGTCATTGAAAGTGTCAGGTAGATTTGATTGGTATCTAATGTTGTAACCTGTGTAATTTGCAATTTATGATTTGTAGCAGTGTTGTATGTTCCCTTCCATACTCCAATTACTTTAGTCTTATTGATTGTGTAAGATATATTGCTGCCAATAATGTTGTGATCGCAAATCTGGTAAGTATAAATGCCGGCACCATTCCAAGCGTTTGTCTGCCTGCCATCAGCCATAATACTCCAACCCTCCTGTGGTAAGCCATTAATGATAAAATCTCTGAAAAGGGGAGGCCCTCCTATAGTCGTTGTTCTATCAGGCCATGCTACAATTGCTATCTGCCGGGTGTTTGTTCGGGGAGTGCTGTCACATGCATATGAATTGGGTATGCTATTCCCAACAGCACGGGCTAAATAATCTGAAGGAGAATTTGCGCTTGAGCCAAATGCGCCGTTCCAATTAATGCCAGCTTCTATATAATGCCCTTTCAAAAAAACATTACAACTATCTAACTGCGCATACGCCTGCGATGAAAATAATAGTGCAATCGCTATCAGTTTGAATAGCTTCATATGCGTTCAGTTTATAGTTTCTGTATCGGCAACAAGATGCCCCACCCCTCGACTCTTAGATTCATTTTTTTATGAGTCTAAGGGTGACATGTTGCTTAACAATAATTACAATTTTTGTATCGGCAATCTTGCTTTTACACTTCCATTTTTATCAAGCACTCTTAGTATATACATGCCCTGTAATAGTGTGGCGGTATTAAAGGTATTGCTACCTTCTTTGGTTATTATCCAGTTTTGTACATTTCTACCCATGATATCATAGACCGTTATTTGGTCTGCGACGGATAATGCTGATATGGTCATTTCGTTTGTGAATGGGTTGGGATAGACTTGTATATTGCCTGATGTATTGAGTTGCTGCACATCAAGGTTATTATACACAACCAATGTGTTGGAGACAGCACTGTCATAGCATGGGTTAGATGGTATTATAGTAGCTGTGATCAAGTCTGTGCCCCACGACTTAACATAGGTAATAGAAGTGCCGGAAGTACTTACCAGGATTATTTTTCCATTTTTGCGCCAAACGATCGTATATCCTGTACCTGCATTTGCGATAGATGCATTTATGACCACATTATTGCCAATTAATTGTCCGTAGGGGCCATTTATGCTAATGTTAGGAATCGTATCATGAGGGACTACAACCATTCTTATAGTGTCTGGAGTAGCAGTGCAAACTGAAGAAGAACCAATAGCAATAAAAACAGCAGCAGCGGTATCTGTAGTTGCAGTAACAGTAGTGCCGGTAGTTGGGGATATTAAATTACCTGTAGGAGAAGACCAGTTCCAAATATTATTATATGCATTATTGTTAATGCTAAGTGATGCAACAGATGATCTGCACAAATGAATAGTATCGCCCGAATTATATAAACCGGGAACCCCGGAAGCCGACCAGTTCGCATTAACAGAATTGCTTAGGGCTTCATCTGAGGCTGCCTGTGTAAAAGCATAGCTATATGAAAATCCGACGGTATTGCCCGATGCTATATTACCAAGACTAAAAAGAAGACCAGTACCAACATCCTGGGTTAGCGAATCATAATTTACATTAGGAGCAACACCATTGTATATGCTATCAATTCTTGAAGTTGGCCATAAATTGTTTGTACATACAAAACCTTTTGCCCGGCAATCCTCAGTACCAAGTGCTAAAAAGGCTTTGGGGTAATGTACCCCCCACATTGATACCACTACTTTGTTTTTTGCGTTGGGTAATTTTGAGGTAATTACATTCCTGGTGGTATAGTCAGCAGATAGTGTTACATCATTATCAGGGTCTAGTGTACGTAGGTAGTATACATTCCTGCAAGTGCCAGTATCCAGATTTTTTAATGTGATCGATAAAGCAAGGTATAGTTTGGTAGTATCGAGCGTTGTTGTCTGTGTAATCTGAAGGCGATGATTAGAAGCCGTTGTATATATTCCTTGCCATACTGTTATCCGCTTGCGACCCATTGTTACATATGAAATATTACTGCCTGAAATATTATGGTCGCAGATCTTGTAAGTATTGTAACCTGCACCATTCCATGCATTAGCCTGCACACCATCCATCATGATGCTCCAGCCTTCCTGCGGAGATCCCGGTATTGTAAAATCTCCATAGTAAGCCGGACTACCAACCAACCATCCATCCATGTCGGGGTCTGCTACAAGGGCTAATTCACGAGCACTAGAACGAGGTGTACTACCACAGCTATATGAATTAGGAATACCTGTTGCTGGCCTTGAAATATAAGATATGGGAGCATCTGTGCCCGAGCCAAATGCGCCGTTCCAATTAATAGCAGCCTCTACATAATTTCCTTGTAAAAAAACATTACAACTATCGAGCTGTGCATGAGCCTGCAATGCAAATAATGTTGCAATTGCCATTAGGTTGAATAGCTTCATATACTTTTAGTTTATAGTTTTTGTATCGGCAACAAGATGCCCCATCCCTCGACTCTTTTAGATTCATTTTTTTTATGAGTCTAAGGGTGACATGTTGCTTAACAATAATTACAATTTTTGTATCGGTAACCTTGCTTTTACATTTCCGTCTTTATCCAGCACTCTTAGTATATACATACCCTGTAATAATGTAGCTGTATTAAAGGTATTGCTGCCGTCTTTGGTTATTATCCAGCTTTGTACCTTTCTACCCATCATATCATATACTGTTATTTGGTCAGCAACGGATAATGCTGAAATAGTCATTTCGTTTGTGAGGGGGTTGGGGTAGGCCTGTATGTTAGTTGACTTATTTGTTGCAACATTTATGCCTGTGTGATGATGTGATGTATCGCCAGGATTGCCGGAAGAATCGCTGTGCAGGGGGTGTCCTGTAGTTTTGAGTGCAGAGTCAAGGTCAACACCTCTTTTGAAAACATATGCATATGCAATGATAATGGAGTCTACAGGTATAAGGTCTCCTATCTTAAATACTAATCCTATGCCTTCATCTAGTGTTTCCGAATCATTTTGATGCATTAGTGTTTGAACAGTATCACCACCTCCCGGTATACTTGATATACCAGCATATTTGCCATATAGACTATCGATTTTTTCACCAGATGGTGGTAGTAAGCCCGATGTATTGAATATAAAACACTTAGCGTTAGAATCCATAGTGCCGAGACCAAGGTAAGCAGATGATAATATGGTGCCACCCGGTCCTTCTCCCCATAAAGAAACTAAAACTCTATGTGCTGTATCTGGCCGCTGATATTCTATTTTGTTTTTAGTTATAAAACTTCCGGACTCTGGTTCTGTATTATCAGGGTCTACTGTTCGTTGATAATATACGTCATGGCGTGTGGTAGTGCCGGTGTTTTTAATAATAACATGTGTTGTAAAAAAAGTTTGCGAAGTGTCGAGTGTCGTAGTTTGTGTTATCAGCAGACTATCCCAGGTGCCTTGCCATACAGCAGTAATAACAGACCCTGAAGTGGTATAGGAAATATTAGAACCGTTTGCTGTACCGTAAATGCGATTAGCATTACATCCATAAGCATTGAAATTATCCACCTGCATTCCGTCGGCCTCTATGCTCCAGCCTTCTTGTGGCGTTCCTGGTAGAAAATAATCACCAAAATAAGGGTAAGGAGAACCTACTGTCCAGCCATCTTTATCAGGGTCAGCAACAAATCCTAATCCTATCAAGCCAGTGCAAGCTATTGACGGACACATGGTCAAAAAGCTGTCATTAGCCACAGCAGCTCCTCCCTTGGGATGGTAAGGCCTACTGCAATAACCGGAATCGGGTGGGGGCACACTTGAGCCATAGGCACCATTAAAATTAATACCTACCTCTACATAATTTCCTTGTAAAAAAACATTACAACTATCTAGCTGTGCATGAGCCTGAATGCCGGCAAATAGCAGGGAGATAAGAACTATAGGTTTCATAAGAGCATATTGAATATTAAAATTAATCAATTATTAAACAAATGCAATGAATTGTCTATCAAAAAAAGGCCGGGGAAAATCCACGGCCTTTGGTAAACAAACAATATCCTGGTCATAATTTCTGTATCGGCATCCTGGTTTTTATTGCACCGTTTCTATCCAGTATGCGTAAAATATATACACCTGTTGGCAGATTTTGTGTATTGAACGACTTATTGCCATCCATACTGATATTCCACTCTTCTACTTTTTTACCCATCATGTCGAACATGCTTACTACATCAGCAGCCTGCAGGCCTGATAGTGTCATTACCTCTTTGAAAGGATTAGGGTAGATATTTATGTTGCTGCTATTGGTAAAATTGGACACATAGTTAGGGACTGTTGCTGTATCGAGCGGGAAAGGCTTTTTAGTAGATGCCAATGATGAATCATTGTCCACCTTTCTGAATACATAAGCATAAGCGATCACGGTGCTATCGGCTGAGGCCAGCGTACCTACATTGAAGACAAGACCTATACCCACATCGGCTGTAAGAGAGTCTGTAGATTTTACTGTAGTGTCTGTGCCGTTGTATATGCTGTCTATTCTATGCGAAGGGGTTAGCCCCATTTTAAGTATAAACGCTTTCGCCGGGGTATCTAATGTAGCCATTGCAAGATAGGCTTTGGCATAATGCAATCCCCATGTGGAGATAAGAGGTGCAGCGCCGGGATAGTTAGATTCTATTTTATTCTTAGTTGTAAAGTCGCCTGATAGAACAACGTCATTATCAGGATCAACTGTACGCAAATAATATACATTGGACCTGGTACTATGCGACAGGTTCTTAAACTTAACATGCGTAGTAAAATATAGATGGGTAGTATCCAGGCTGGTAACCTGTGTGATGCGAATGCTATCATAGATGCCTTGCCAAACAGTTATTCTCCTGGCACCTAAGGTAAAGTAAGCAATATTAGCACCTACAATTCTAGGGTCGCATGCCGCAGCAGGATGAATAGAGCCGCTGCCACTACCATTCCAGGCATTGGCCTGGCTGCCGCTTGATAATATGCTCCAGCCTTCCTGTGGATAGCCCGGAACAAAATAATCGCCATAAAAGGCAGGGGAGCCTACTGTCCAGCCATCTTTATCTACATCTGCCACAAAGCCAAGCCCGATATTTGGTACGCTGTCGCATGCAGCAGCATTGGGGATATTTGATCCACCTGCTGTTTTGTA
>Ga0207152_1165_pt1 | contig 13914 bp, 8 predicted proteins | sample Alteio_BWMinHeat_30_FD_153590 | JGI IMG/M metagenome (GOLD analysis project Ga0207152, IMG submission 153590) | Enriched cells from forest soil in Barre Woods Harvard Forest LTER site, Petersham, Massachusetts, United States -... | ecosystem: Environmental > Terrestrial > Soil > Temperate forest >... | reverse complement strand
TTTTCGGGAGATTCGATGCCTATGGCAGCGCCGGTTTTGCTCAGCGCGGTGGAAATTTCGGCGAAGTGAAGAATGATGAAAGGAAGTATTCGCCTCACGCTTATTTTCGTATAATGATTCGCTTAGTCGCTCTGAATTCTCCTGCTTGAAAAACAAGCATATATGAGCCTTCGGCAAGAGGCGAGAGATCGAAGTCGAGTTTGTATCTGCCGCCTTTCATTTGTACAGAGCCATCGAGTATATCCAACACTTTCGCTCCGGTTGAACCGAAGACGGATAACTTCGGTGCAATATCTTCGAAAAATTCTACCTCTGTCTCAACTCTGCCTGTTGTCGGATTCGGCCGGGGATCGATGAAAGAATTTACTCCGGATTTGAAAACAAGATAACTGATATTACATTTCTGATTTATCTTCACCGCGCTCGTATCGCCTGTCGGAACCGGCTTGAGCCACATAATAGAATCGCTCGTAAATTTTCTTGGAGTAAGAATAAGCGAAGAGACGATAGAATCCGGTACATCAAGCAGGAATTTCAATTTTGTTATCTCGCCGGCTACGACGCTATCGCATTTTAACAGATCGATATCGATTCTGCCTGGTACATAAGTCACTGTCGGCTTGGTGTATTTCGACGTTGCGCCGAGATATTGGAGAGCATATTTATCATAGAACAAAGTATATTTAATATCAATAGGCGTCAGCGGCATATCGACATTCATGAGGACCGGAACAAGAACGGTATCGCCGATCGTACCTGCAATGGTATCGATAATTCCAATCAGGGGATCGAATGAAAGAATGAGCGGATATGGCGGTGCATAGCCATAGCTATGGATATGACCGGTATCGACAATGGCGCACGGTTTATTCGAAAAAGCAAAGATCGAAGTATCTATCAGGCTATCGGCAAGCGGACAGAATCTGACAGTAAGAACGATGGAATCGCCAGGTGCAATCAGTACAGGATACGGTTTACTTGATGCTACAACTTTGTGGAAAGGCGGCAGCGTAGAGAGCGAATCAAAACGCATTGGAATAAGTCCAGGATTGTAAACGACGACGCTAAGATCTTTACATTGCTTGACACGCACGGTATCGAAATTCGTTTGCTTCTGAATGCGTATCTCCGGATTATCGATAAGCACCCGGCACTGGTCATCACTGACAACGATATTATAAAAGACAATGGAGTCACTGGAAAAATCAATATTATCGAGCGACATAATGAAATTCGCCGTATCGCCTTTCGGAAGAAAACGCAGATAGCATACTGTTCCGGCTTTGACATCAAGCGCATTCTTCAGATCTGCCCATACCCCGCTGCTATCGAGCGCTGATATCTGATTGGTATATTGTGACACAATGTTCAGGAATTTGAGCTTCGTAGTATCATATCCAACATGGAACAGCATGTCGATAATGTTCTGCGGAATATCACGCGTGATCATGATCGGTACGACGAGTGTATCGCATGTCGTGATATGGAGCGTATCGTTATGATTCTTGTATAAAGTATCGAAAGCCATCGTTTCGCCATAGGCAGGTGCGAAGCCTTGGCCCATTACTAAGATGGATGTATCTACGCCATCACACGGAAAACTGGTGAACAGATGTAACCGCGCAACATAGAGTTTTGGGGCACGCGGAAAAAATGTAAATGAGAGGCACAGCTTCTCGCCGCGATGAACGATCCATGGCAACGGTTTGCCGGAGCATTCCGAAACGGCAAACACCTTTTGATCAGGCACGAAGATTGCCTTCGTAAAAATAATGCTGTCGCCGCTCGGATTGGTAAATGCGTCAGGCACGAGAATGCTTACGCCGATGGGTTTAGCAGTCGTATCTACGTGTGTCGTTGGGAATGATACGAAAGCATTATTCGGCTGGAAATTCATTTCGCGACGACCCGATAAGTAGGTATTGAATTGCTGTTTCCAGACATTCGTGCTTGCCTTGATATGAATCTGTGCATTCATTGTCAGGTTCTGCGGGATGGCAGGAACATTGGGGCAGAATGTGATGACAAGCGTATCTTCGGTTTTAGGAGGAATAATAAATGATCCGGAAGTATCTCCGGTCAGTCTTGAGCGCCATTTAAAAACAGATTTATTCGGATTAGGAAGTCCGACGTCATCTATCCAGATGGAATCGATATTGATCGGAATAAAATCGCTTTCATTCGTGAGAGGTATCTCGCGCTCGATGCAATCGCATGGTTTGACAAGACCATAGTTAATTAACTGAACAGGCACATCGAGCCGCACGATCGTTCCGGAGCCGGATACGACGCCTGTCGTTTGATTTCCGCAGGGAGTATCGATCGTGACGACAACATTACTAATATAACTTTGCGCCGCAGTCGGTTTGAATTCTATGTATGCCGTAATAGAATCACGCGGATTAAGCCACAATGGAAGCGGCGGACTTGTCGAAAGCAGTATATATCCGGGAGGCACGCTGACGGTTGTTACATGCACCGGAATTGGAGAAATATTCTGGATCGTCAGGCTATCATCCTTTTGCCAGCCCACTTCAACTTGTCCATATGTCGTGAGCGGTGTTACTGCCAACTTCGGCGTAAGACTTGAACCCTGGAGAAGCAACTGATAGAATGTACCATCCGAAAGAGTGATCTGGATATACGACCGATCGGCGCGATCCTGAAGTAAATCATTAGGGCAATATTTGACATTGTAAATAAAACTTTGCTTATCTGCAAAAGGACCTGTCGGAATATGATTGAGCATTGTATATTTGCCGCTCGGATCGATAAGCTGGTCGCCGGTTATGGTGACCGGTACGCCGGATATATTCGTAACGGTATCACTGCCGGTTCTGCATTCACAGCCAAGAACATTTTCAATATCGAGGAACGGCGGAGCAAACTGAAATTGCTCGAAAACCCCGGTTCCGCTGATCGGAATGCAGATCGTTCCGTAGCATTGCAGATCAAAGATACAAAGAGTATCGTAATATGTTTTTGGCTCACGCGGACGGAATTCGACTGATATATTTGCCGATTGCCCCGGCGAAAGTCCGAATGTTTTTCCTGCAACGATAGTAAATACATCTCCGACCTTTAAGTAGGAGGACATATTTCGGGGATCCTTGCCGTTATTGACAGCTGTTGCATTCTGAATCGAAGTTTTACCGATCGATACATTACCGAAAAGAATATTCGGAGTGGTAAAAGCGACATCGACCGAAATTCCCGTCCCTGTAAAATCGATCGTTTTCGTTATGGTGCAGCCGCGATAGTGGCTGATAACCTGCATTTGTCCGGCAAATGGGCCGGGTGCCGAAGGACGGAAGCGGATAAATTCCAACTGATATGCTGTTTTCGGCTTCATGAGGATCGGGAAAGCCCATTTTCTGCCGAAAAATTCTGGAGTTGTGAAAATGATCGTATCGATATACACATTATCCCTCATAAGGCTTCTGAACTGGTAATCCTGCACTGCTGATAGCTGGCCCGGACACACCGCTTCGAATGTCATACTATGAATTTGCGATTTAGCGCTCGGTGTCAGGAGCACAAAGACATCCTGTGTCCGCCCCTGTAAAGGAATATATCCGCTTCCGGGACATTTATCATCACTCGTGAAATGCAGCGTATCATATTCTGTCTTCGTCGTATCGTTCACGTCCATGTGTACGATGATCGACCAGCAGCCACCCGGCTGCAGAGTAATCGGAGGATTTGCATTTCCCGGAACGACTTTCCAGGTAAATTTCGGATTGTTATTCGTGACCGAATATATTTTCAAAGGACGGTTGCTCGCATTGCAGACTTTCAGTGTATCTTCCGTATAAGAATGCTCCGGGCATCCGACAAAAAGCGTATCGAATATAAGGGCAGGCGAACTGTAATGCAATTCAGTCTCACGATCGATCATGATCGGAATGACAACGGCATCGCCGCACCTGTTTACATTCTCTAAATAGAGATTGGAAGTGAGCAGTCCGGTAAGATTCCCATGAAAATGAACGGTGAATGTGATCGGGATATTCTGCTGGGTATTGAATGTATTCTGGCTCAGGCTAAAGAGTGCATCGGCGTTGCCGTTTGCAAAGACGGCACTTAAAGAATTCCCGCAGAAGGATGTGTCGAATAATGTAAAGGTAAAATCGGTATCCTCGACGCAGGCAAGCGATACGGTTAGTGTATTCGGGATGACGTTGAATGTTGCAGGAACAGTGCGGTCGCTGGATAATTTTGTAGCCCCGCTTCGCTCTCTGCCGATATGTCCGTTATTTGTTGCGTCGCATAGTGTCTGGATATAACTTGAATCGTTACATCGGTAGTAGAGTTCGAGATGACTCTCATTTCCTTCGAGGGATTGATTACGCTGGCACCGGAGCTCATCTGCCGATAGAGCACGGCTCCAAAGCCTGATCTCATCTATTTGGCCTAAAAATGTTCTATTATTATTTGGGTCGTCATAGAGTCCGTTGCAGCTTGCGATCTCGAGCGGAAGTTTAAGCTCTTCCTGATGTTTGAGAACGGAGATCGGATATTGCAGATTGCGCGTACGGGCTACTTCGAAACCATCGACAATAATTCTTGCTTCCTGGGAGATGCCATCCCAGACGCAAGCAACGTGTACCCAGCCGCGGGTATAGAGATCGGGGATAGTCGCGACGGCAATAGTATTATCGAGATCGCCGAGATAGGAATTCGGTTTCGAAAGTGCAAAGTAGATTTTGGTATCGGCAAGATAGCAAACCCAGACATCATTATTATCGGTGTTCGGACCCCAGATACCTGCGACGAATACACGCTTACCGGGCTGCTGCTGCGGTTTCAGCCATGCTTCGAAGGTGATCGCCGTATCGATGTTGCGCAGACGGTAGGAGGTATCGACATCGACGTACTGTGCACCCTTACCACTGGTAACAGAAATAGTAAGCGCCTTACCAATGCACTCTTTTACGCTGTCACAGCTTTGGGCATAAAGCGACGATGCTCCGAAAAGGAGCAAAAAAAAATATATAAGTAAGAATTTAATTCTCATCCGTAGAGGCACGCTGCGCGTGCCTTCGTTCAATAATAGCAACTCCGAAGGGGGCATCCGCAGCATGCCCCTACGATTATTTTACACACTGCACCATCTTCGATGCTGTCATGCCGCCGGTTCTTGCAACAAGCATATACGTACCCGAAGCAAGATCGAGATCGACCGGAACGCTCTGTGTACCGGCGCTGAAATTTCTTGCGAATATACGGCTCGTATATTTCCCGTCGATCGATGTAACATCAAGCGTCACAAAACCTGCTTGTGGGATATCGAGCGAAACGGTTGTGCGGTTTGCAAATGGATTCGGATAATTTCCGCCAATAGAAAGCTTCGCTGAATTCGGATTGAAATTCACGTAATTTTGCTGAGTCTGAATAACCGGAAGCGGATCGAGCTTATCTATACCCGTTATCAGATTAGGATCCGGCAACATCGATCGTGCATCGGTAATCGACATATCGAACCACTTTGTCAGAACTTCAAGATAGACTCGATGGTAATCAATATTAAAGATCATGTCACCGCTCTCATCAAGAGCTGTTAAGTCGGGAATATACCCTTGTGCTCCGCTCAATACCTGAGTGCCAAAAACGAATTGGACGCTTGATGTGCCGTGATCTGTGCCAAGGCTTCCGTTTTCATAGGGGCGTCTGCCAAATTCGCTGACCGTTAGTCCGATAACACGGTCGCCCATATTGAGATTGACCATATCATACATGAACTGAGCAACCGCATCGGAGAATTGCCCAAGAAGCGAAGGATGAGTACCCGTATCAGGCCCGGTATTCTGTGTCACATGATTATCGAATCCACCGAGCGAAACGACATACACTTTAGTATTGAGCCCGCCGGCAATTAACGCGGCGCAGTTTGCCATTTGGAGAGCAAAGCCATCGCTGCCATAATGACCGGAAAGTTTTGCCTTACCGGCGGCATAGGCAGTTTGTACTCGCTGAGCATATTTATTCGATCGCGATGCAATATCCTGTACAAAATTATATTCGTTCAGATACGAAGTACCGGCGCTTTCATCATCGAGAGCTTCGGCCGACGAGCCGACGCCTGCCTGCTTGCTCGGATCGGCAACTTCGATTCCCATTCTTCCTTTTGAGCTTTGCAAAGCGAGCGAGAAACCGCCGAACTGAATGGCAAGCGGATCGTCCGGAAGCTGCGCTGGAAAATTGGGATACTGTTTTTCCAGATATCTTCCTACCCATCCGGTATCGAGCAGATGATTAGGATCGGAATCATTAATTCCAGAGAGCCATATATCGGTCGAACGGAAATGGCTGAGGTTCGGATAGGGATAGCCGATTCCCTGGACGACTGCAAGCGAGCCCCGAGACAAGAGTCTCACAAGTCCGCCTTGATCGCCATAGGAAAGATTCGGAGCAAAATAAATATTTCCTATCCCTTGCACACATTTATCTTTTGGAATGGCAATATTCGGCCGGATATTATAATACATTGCCTGATCGACAGGTACGATCGTATTTAATCCGTCATTGCCGCCAAAGAGCTGGCAAATGATGAGTATGCGGTCATTGAGATTTGACTGCGGCATATTTGCCAGAAATTTCAGCGGCGTCGTTGCCCTGACCGGCATTCCCTCGAGAAAGAAAGGTGTTGCTGCTGCTGTAGCAAGAGCGGACTTTATGAATGTACGTCTTTTCATTTTTGTATTCCTTTCTTTTTTAGCAGAGTTGATAATCCGGCAAGTTAGTAATAGTTGTCAGCACATCGCGCATATTACGAGCAGCGTCGCTCGGCGTCGTGCTTAATATGGTCGGCCACTCGTAATCGGGATTGTTTTGTCCGACAAGTCGAGTAACAAGGTCGTCATGCCGGGCTTGCGCCAGTTTACGTGGCAGCATCAGTGCTCCGAGCTCGGTAATGAGTTTATTTGCATCTGTCGGATCGGTAAATTTATTGATGAAATCAATAACGTTCTGATCGGTCATGGCGGTTATAGCCGCGGCCGCGATTGTCGAGCGAACCGGATAGGTATTTGTCGTGATCCAATCGTGCCAGCCCGTCCAGCCGCTGACATTGGGCGGATTGAAAAGCTCCTGCAGAATCGTCGTCATATTATCCGCCATATTTACTGAATATCCGAGTTGGCGGGCGATACCGATAATATATTCAGCCGGAGTTTTGATCTGGCAGCCGACATTTGCATTATCGAAAAAGTGAGCGCTCTTTAGCAGAGTCGAGATCACCGGCTTAATGTCGAAATTGCTCTGTATGAATAATGCCGCCATTGCACTAATAACAGTTTCATCCGTTCCTGCGGGATTACTATAGATAAAGAACTTGTAAATTTTTCTGCAGATATATGTTGCGACTGCCTGAGAATATCCTTTGAAGATCGCGTCGATCATACCATAGATCTCATTCTTCTTCACAAGGTATTCCGTATTATCGGCATCGACGATAGCACTAAATTGCACTCCGAGATATGTTTTGTTGCCGGTATCATGATCCGGAGGAGAAAAATAGGTATTAAAAATACCATTCGGAGCAGGTTCGTCAGTGAATTGAGCGCTTCGCCATCCGGTGAGAATTCGCGCACCTTCTTTAACATCACCTTCGGTATAACCACTGCCGAATCCCATGGTAAAAAGCTCCATCAATTCGCGGGCATAGTTTTCATTAGCTCTGCTCTTTGTATTGAGGTCCCCGCCGAGATAGACGAGCATTGCGCCATCCAAAGTAACGGCTTTAGCCAGGTCTATGAAATTGAGCAATCCGTTATTGCGGAAAAGCTGGTTCTGGCGGAATAGGAGAGGAGCGATAACAAAGTAATCGTTAGCATCGAATTGGCTGGTAAAATGCCCGTTCCAGAAGAGCGTCAATTTTTCGACGATCGAGATCGGCGAATTCAGAAGAACATTCGCAAACCAGGTTTTGAGTATTGCATCGTCTCCGGCCCATACTCCTTTCATTTGCTCGGTAAGAACGCTATCGAGTCCATGGAGTGATGTAGTAGCATGGTTAGCCATTGAGGGATCAGCCGGATTGCTCGGTGTATTCATGAGCAGATCGACAGCATCCGATGGCGTCCCTTTAAGCAGGGTTTGGATATCTGCCCATTTCGGCATCATCATTGTCCGCCGGAGCAAATGTCCGGCGCGCACGGCATCCCAGGGATCCGTCGTTGTCGGAACCCACGGCTCGAGGCCGGTGGATAGTGTGCGATCATGGGATGATTGAACTGACAGGTAGTTGGCGGTTGCAGCGTTAGGCTGCATCCAGCCGGTGAGAAATGCTCTGCGATCCATAGAATACTCCCTCCAAAAAAATGCAAACTTCCTTTATAGAACACTTAGAGAAAGCCGGAGTTACAAAACTCCGTTAATTTTTCTCTTGGCGTCCGGTACTTCCATTAAAAATAAGGCAACTCTGGCATAAAAGACGTAATTCGGAGGATAAGAGTTCACGGGAAGTCCGAAGTCCGAAGTCTGAAGTCCGAAGTCAAAAATGGGAAATATGAACTATGAAATATGAATGATGTTGTGTCATTGCGAGGCCGGCTTCAGCCGGTCGTGGCAATCTAAAATCTTGAAAGTTTTTCAAAGATCGGAATTTTAGATCGTCACGCCGAGCTAAAGCTCAGTTCGCGATGACATTCTAAAAATCTTAACAATGTGGAAAGGACTTGCTAACCAACTCGATTCGCTTCTCGATAGCTCCGACCATCTGATCACGACGCTGGCGAATGCGGCAGCTTTACTTTTCAAAAATATCGAACGTATCAACTGGCTCGGATTTTATCTCTACGATGGAAGTAAATTATATCTTGGTCCTTTCGCCGGTAATCCTGCCTGCACGAATATCGAAATGGGTAAAGGAGTATGCGGAACGGCGGCTTTAAAAAGGGAAATTATTGTAGTTGAAGATGTCGATGCGTTCCCCGGACATATTGCCTGCGACCCTGCTTCAAGATCGGAGATCGTCCTACCGATTATCTTACATGACGGAAAACTATACGGAGTATTAGATGTAGATAGTGCAGAACGCGCGAGATTCGGAAACGAGGAGAAAGAAGGATTAAAGAACCTGGCAGATATTATTGCAGGAAAGCTTTGTACAAGTCCGAGATGAAGTACGGGGCGGTCAGATAGTCCGCCCCGGGATATACAGTCTTAGGTCCTTCTTTATGCCAGCGCTCTATGATCCGACTCAAAAAGAACGGTCTCTGATTCTTCGAGATAATCGTCGGCAAGGCGCTTCAATAGCTGAAGCTCGTTAAGATCGAGAGCAACAAAGATGGGCTCGCTCTCGGATTGAACTTTGGCATTGTGTAGTTTGCGGCTTAGCGCAAGAAGGCGGTCAAGTGTTGCTATCATATATTGTATACGAGGGGCTAAAATACAGTGAATGAATACCTAAATGCTCCCTTTGCTCCTAATTGGGAGCGTGCTCCCAAAAGTTACTACTCGAACATTTCATTACAAATATACAACACAAAACAGTGAAATCCAAACGTTTTCGATAAAAATCTTCATTTTTTTACTATTTTTCTTATTTTGTGATTATCGTGCTCCTAAATTTGGGAGCACGATTGAAATTGGGGATAATTCTGTGATCCTTATATCGTGCTCCCGTTCTTCTATTTCTTCAACGGAAACGAGGTCATATCTTTCGATCTCTGCAAAGTCCTGGTTCGATTCCGATAGATCTCGTTTATTAATAATATATTCATCTCTTCCTTTTTCACCGCAGAGATATGCGCGTATACGCCCTTTCTCATCGAACCCATCGCTGACAACCCGGTAAAGATTTTTCTTAGCTAATGAATTGCTGATCGTCACTCCGTCCTTTCGGAGAATGAGATATGTTGATTTTAATGATAGACGAAGTGTGCCGGTCAGATCATCAATTGCTTTTATAAATGCCGGGCGCTGCCAGGGAACATCTGAGTGGCACCAGTCATTTTCGCTTATGAGTGCAGGACACCCATCTTGTCTGGTGCAAGGTGAGTAGATAGTTAGGCCATTCGAGACTGCTAAATCCCGGAAGCGGAGCAAGCGGCGGGATTCGGTTCGCGTAGCAGGCTCGATCATCAAAAGCGCACCGCGATCGTGAAGCAATGACATTATCGATTCAAGCAGAATTTTGTCTTGCGGCTCATCTAATTCATTCAGGACATTCATCATCATGATGAGATGATACGGGGCCTTACTTTTTATTTGTTCGGAAATTTTATTTGGTATACTCAGATCGTATTTTTCGAAAGAGAGGTGTACATCTAAAGGACTGATAAAAGGAATAAAATACTTTGCAAAATTTCGCGACTCAGCAAGATTTTCATCTAACGAATCGGTCAGAGTAATATGAAGAGGAATATTTTTTCCAGTATCATTCAAATAAGAAAATAGTCCCCACACAGCAGCTCCGGTGCCTGTTCCCAGATCAAGTATGTTCAAAGATTCTCCCTGGAAAAGACCGGATAAAGCCAACTCACGAAGCGGCTGAATGACCTTCAGCATGTTCGTTGTCATATAATAGAGGAGATATGCTTCGCGGATCTTTTTATTTTTCAGATAATCCGAAGCAAGGAAACTGTCTCGGGATCTTGTCAGCCCTTCGCTTATTTGGGAAACAAATCCCGCCTTTTCAGCGATATATGCTTTGCCGTTTCGCGTAAGAAGGTTTTCGGGACTAAGATCGAAGCCGAGCCTTTCGCTGAGAGCGGCAATATATTCATCGGGTATAAGTAATGGAATCCGTTTCATCGGTTTTTGTAAGCGAAGAGAACATCGTATCTGCGCCAAAAGTACGAACTCGGGGCAGGAAAATTTTTTCTATCCTGTGGAAAATTGCTCTTGCGTGTTTACTTCTGCCGGTTGTTCAGGTTCTTCTCTTGCGCTTTATCAATCCTCCGATCACAGCGATGATGTTCTTTCGCGGAGTCGATCATGTTTTTGCCGGAGAGCCTGTCGGCTTTTCCCATTCGAATCTAAGCTGGGGCGAGATGCCGGATAATTTTATTCAGGCAGTCGTAGCCGCAGAAGACCAGCGATTCTACGATCATCATGGCTTTGATATGACAGAGATCGAAAATGCTCAGCGGGAACACGAGAGGCATCCGAACCGTCCGATGCGCGGAGCGAGCACCATTAGTCAGCAGGTGGCAAAGAATCTTTTTCTTCCTCCCTGGCATAATATCATACGGAAGGGGATCGAGGCTTATTATACTGTTCTCATAGAATTTTTTTGGTCGAAGCAGAGAATTTTACAGATGTATGCCAATATTGTTGAACTTGCGCCTAACGTCTATGGAGTTGAAGCCGGATCGCAGTATCATTTTCATAAACCGGCACGATTTCTGACTTCATCAGAGGCTGCACGTCTTGCCTCAGTCCTTCCTAATCCGGTCAGATGGAGCGCTTCAAAACCATCTCCGTATATCCAGAGACGATCGGGAAGGATACTCAATCAAATGCGCGGCATTCCTACCGATGTCGAAGAAGATGGAGAGCCGGACTAAGTGTTACTGGATTATTCAGAAAAAATAGCTTTTTTCACTGCCTTATCCACCACTTATCCAATATTACCAAATTGTTTCCGTACTTTTTTTAGGACAGATTTTTTGTAATTTTTTACGAGTATTTTTCGTGGAAACTTGTGAAAATATCAAATTATCACAATATGAGTTAACGGTTTCTTAATGATAAACAACTTGCTAACAGGGTAGTTGATTAGCGTTTGCTTATACACAAAGTTGTAAACATCGCTGTGGAAAACTATTCTCAAAGTTCCTGAAGCTTAATTTATAGGTTTTTCGGGTGTGGAAAACCCTTATCCTGCCTATTTTATTAAGAAATATCGAATGTAGTGGTTTGAGAAATCAAGCGTAACGGCAATCTCATGATAAATGAAATTCATAAAATTATACCCCAGGCATGTTGAAAAAAAAGTGAGGTGAAAATTTTCCTACAATGATTTTCACTGTTTCTAGTTATTATTCTTACTTGATTTATGAAATTTTGAAGAATCGCTTCGTGTTTAAGTCCGCCCAATAAGTAAACTATTATACCCGAAATTAAACTCGAATGAAAATTATTGTCTGCGTCAGCCATGTGCCGGATACTACGACAAAAATTACTCTTGCTGCCGACGGAAAAAATATCGATCCTACCGGAGTAAAGTTCATCCTCAATCCATACGATGAGTTTGCTGTCGAAGAAGCATTAAAGCTCAAAGAAAAAAATGGCGGGGAAGTCATTGCCATTTCAGTTGGCACCGATACTGCAAAAGAAGCTATCCGTCAGGCCCTTGCTATGGGAGCGGATAAAGGAATTCTCGTAAAAGGCGAAAAATCGGATTCGTTTTCAGTGGCACAGATGCTCTCTGATGCGATCAAACCCCTGGGTGCCGATCTTATTCTTATGGGTAAGCAATCTATTGATTTCGATGGTATGGAAATCGGCCCGATGCTTTCGGAGCTGCTTGATCTCCCGGCGGCTGCAGTTGTTACCGGCCTGATGATCGACGGATATACGGTGACAGCAGAAAAGGAAGTTGAAGGAGGAAAGGAGATCATTTCACTTTCACTGCCGTGTATCATTGCTGCGCAGAAAGGATTGAACGAACCTCGCTATCCATCGCTGCCGAATATTATGAAGGCGAAATCAAAACCGATCGAAGAGGTCGCAGGCTCTGCAAATTCACCGCGCACTCTCGTTATAAAAATGGATAAGCCGGAGAAGAAACGAATGAATAAAATATTGAAAGCCGATGGTAATCCGCAATCCGCAGCGGCCGAACTTGTCAAGCTCCTCCATGAAGAAGCAAAAGTAATTTAAATAATGTACGAATGAATATTTTAGTATATTTCGAAGAAAGATACGGACTGGTTCGCAAGCCATCGTTCGAAGCGATCGAAGCGGCAAAAAGTATCGGCGCAAGTACTATTTCTGCCGTGATTGTCACATCCGATTCTTCAGCAGTTCTCACTGAATCCGTAAAAAAATCAGGTGTATCGAAAATTTACGTAGTGGAAGATTCTCGCTTCTTACACTATTCTTCCCGTGCCGCCGGCAAAGCGGTTGCCGAAGCGGCAAAAGCTTCGAATGCCGATGTTGTGATTGTCCCGGCGACCGGCAGAGGGAAAGATCTTGCTCCGCGTATTGCAGTAAGACTGGAAGCAGGGTACGTTCCCGATGTTACTTCTTTCGCGGTAAGTGAGGGAAAGATCCTTGCCACACATCCTGTTTATGCCGGAAAGGCAAATGCTACGATAGAAGTTACTACACCAAAAAAAGTTTATTCGACGCGTCCGAATCTATGGAAAGCTTCCAAAGAACTTTTTCCCGATGCATCCGTAGAGAAAGTAAGCGTTAGTTTCGATGAGAAGGATTTTCTAGAGCAGACAAAAGAGCTTGTTCTTTCGCAGGGCAAACTCGATGTCGCTGAAGCAGATATTATCGTTACTGGCGGAAGAGGGTTGAAAGGACCGGAGAACTGGAATCTGATCGAGAATCTCGCTGCGGCTTTCGGTGCAGCAACAGGAGCCTCACGAGCTGTTGTCGATGCCGGATGGCGGCCGCATTCCGAGCAGGTAGGGCAGACCGGTAAAACCGTCTCCCCGACTCTTTACGTAGCAATTGGAGTAAGCGGTGCAATTCAGCATCTGGCGGGAATGTCAACCTCTAAAACTATTGTTGCTATTAATAAGGATGCGAATGCGCCGATCTTCGGAGTATGTGATTACGGAATTGTCGGCGACGCATTCGAAGTGCTGCCGCATTTGACAGAAGAACTGAAGAAGGTAAGACATTAGATTGAACATGATGAATTTTTAAAATTCAGGAAATGGATAAAGTACAGGTAGAAATATTAGGCATCTCAACGAGTCCGGCATCGAACGGAGCGTATGCACTTGTACT
>Ga0207152_1164_pt1 | contig 13921 bp, 12 predicted proteins | sample Alteio_BWMinHeat_30_FD_153590 | JGI IMG/M metagenome (GOLD analysis project Ga0207152, IMG submission 153590) | Enriched cells from forest soil in Barre Woods Harvard Forest LTER site, Petersham, Massachusetts, United States -... | ecosystem: Environmental > Terrestrial > Soil > Temperate forest >... | reverse complement strand
AAGACACTTGATAAACGTTGTCTTGCCAGCGCCATTCGGGCCGAGCAGAGAGTAGATCTCGCCTCGTTTGACAGAAATATTAACGCCTTGCAGAGCGGGGACGCTATTGACCCCGGAGCCGAAACGTTTCGCGAGAGAATCAGTTGTTAGAGCGAATTCCATAAAAATATGGGAAATAAAAGTCTCCAAAATTACAACATAAATGGTGTTACGCTTTCAGAAATGGAATTTACATTATTTGAATAGGACTAAAAAAAGCGGAACAGCATTCATACTTCATCCGTTATCCATATTCTTCAAAAAATGGTGCCGTAGCCAAGTGGTAAGGCAGAGCTCTGCAAAAGCTCTATTCATCAGTTCGAGTCTGATCGGCACCTCTTGAGAACTCATAATGTAGAATTGAGAATTGTGGAACCTCGATGGTTGAAGGTTTATAGTCTGATACTCTCTCTTTTTTTTGTGAGTCTCCATATTCCAAACCTCTCTTATGCTCAGGAAGAAATTGAAACAAAGAAGGTAGCCCATAAAAAACAAAACCTGGGTCATCTTATTAATTCACCATATTCTGAATTAGCACCTATTATTTCGCCGAATGGGAAATTACTTTTTTTTACCATGGGAGTAGGTCACCCATCGAATCTTGGTGAAGAGCATCTACAAGATTGCTATGTCTCAATATGGCACGATGGAGTCTGGGGCAAGCCTAAAAATCTCGGTCTTCCGATTAATTCTGAAGGAAACGATGCGATCAGCGGCGTATCTCCGGATGGGAAAGTACTATTTATTAAGAATTTTTCTTATAATCATGTCAGCGGCCTCTGTTTTGCTCAACTGGATTCGATAGGGAAGTGGCACATCGATCCTATCACGATAGAAAAATATTCCAACTCAAATCAGTTTTCTTCTCAATGTATCAGTTCGAACGGCGAGTATCTAATTATTTCTGCTGAAATGCCCGATGGCTATGGCAAGCTTGATCTGTATGTATGTAAATTAAAAGATCGGAAGAAAAATCTCTTCGGACCTCCACAGAATCTCGGTCCCGTAATTAATACCAAGGAAAATGATTTTGCTCCATTTCTTGCATCGGATGGGAAGACCTTATATTATTCGACAAGTGGGAAAGGCGGTTATGGCGATGCGGATGTGTTTATTACAAAACGCCTCGATAATTCCTGGGTTAATTGGTCGGCGCCGCAGAATATGGGACCGGAGATAAATACTCCCGGAATGGATGCTTACTATAGTATTCCTGCTTCGGGAGATGTTGCATATTTTTCTTCGTCGAATGGAGCAAATGGACTTGACCTTTATAGTATCGGACTATCTCAAGACCAGCGTCCGGCCCCGGTTACTCTTTTAAGCGGGAGGGTTACCGATAAAAGCGGGAATGTACTGAATGCACAAATACTTTGCCTAAATATAAAGAATAACCAGGAGGTAGCTCGTTCTTCGACCTCGGAAACATCTGAAGAATTTTCTATGGTACTTCCGGCAGGAGAACATTACCGCTTTAGCGTGGTAGCCCCAGGATATTTGCCATACAGTGATGAGATAGACCTTTCAACTCAATCAGGATTCTCCGAACCGTTCATTGATATTGTACTCGATAGCATTGCTATAGGGAGCATAGCAACTATCGGCGATATATTCTTTGATTTCAATAAGGCAACTCTAAAACCCGAATCATTTTATTCTTTAGACAGACTTAAAGAATTTCTAAAAGTAAATTCAAAAATGACCGTAGAAATCCAGGGGCATACCGATAGCATCGGCACCACGGAATTCAACAATAAACTATCTCTCGAACGAGCACAATCTGTAGTCGCCTATTTGAAGGAAAAGGGAATACCAGAATCCCGATTGCGGGCGGAGGGCTTCGGAGCGTTAAATCCTGTTTCAGATAATTCTACTGAAGAAGGCAGACGAAAAAACAGGCGAGTCGCCTTTCGTATCGTAGCTTTGCAGTAAGATATTAGCATTGGTATGGAATCAGTTTCAGCAAAAAATCTCAACCGACTTACCGAAATAGCAACGAATGCTGCCGAAGAACTTGGCTTGGTTCTCTTGAGGATAACTGCCCGCGGCGTTCCTTCTCGGCCTGTTGTTGAAGTGACTCTTGATGGGCCGAAACTTGTGGCCATAAGCGATTGCGAAATTGTCAGCAAAAAACTGAACGAAGCGATCGATGCCGAATCGCTTCTCTCCGGCAATTTCCGACTTGATGTTCTTTCTCCTGGCCTGGATGAGCCTGTTATTCATAATTATCAATTCCAAAGAACGGTTGGGCATCTGGTAGAAGCCTCTTTTGATGATCAGGGAAAGAAAGCTTCTATTGTAGGAATTTTAAAAGAGTTTTCCCCAAATGAATTAGTAATATTGAAACGGCAGAAAAAGGGTAGTGAAGCAAACGCCATTACCATTTCACGGAGCCAAATCATGAATGTTTATGCCAGGCCGAATTTTGGGTAGTGACTCCGTGAATTAAATCCCCCACTCTTCTGTTACCAATGAGCTATAATGCAGTTCCGGTTTGCAGACTCGCCGCGGCGAGTCTGTTTTTGATTACGGGAGGGCATTGGGCACAAATTTTAAGCATGAACCCAGTAATAGTAGAATCATTCGCGGACATGGTCCGTGAGAAAGGCATAGATCGCGATATCCTGATGTCCGTCATCGAGGAGACGTTCGCCATGATGGTACGCAAAAAGTACGGTCTGGAAGCGAAATTCGACATCGTCATGAATATGGATAAAGGCGATATCGAGTTATATCTTGAAAAAACTGTCGTCGAAAAGATCGAAGATCCATCTACCCAGATTACGGTCGAAGAAGCTTTCAAAAAGTCAGGCGAAGAACTAGAGCCAGGCGATGAATATGTAGAGGTTATCAATACCGGACGTGATTTCGGCAGAAGGCTTATCATTACGGCAAAGCAGAACCTCAACCAAAAGATAAGGGAAATCGAGAAAGATAATCTTTTTAATGAATATAACGGCCTTGTTGGTGACGTATTAGTCGGCGAAGTTTATCAGATTCGCCAGGGAGATCTCTTTATTCTTCATAACCGCCGCGAACTACTGCTCCCAAAATCTGAGCAAATTCAGCGTGAGCGTTGGCGTAAAGGCGATACCATACGTGCACTCTGCAAAGAAGTTCGCCGTAGTACAGTTAATTCCACTCCTGTCGTAGTACTCTCTCGAACCGATCCTCGGTTCCTTGCGAAACTCATGGAAGCGGAAGTGCCTGAAATATTCGACGGATTTATTACGATCAAAGCCGTAGCCCGTGAACCTGGTGAGCGTGCCAAAGTTGCTGTGGAATCCAATGATGAACGTATCGATCCTGTTGGCGCTTGCGTCGGCATGAAGGGGGTTCGTATTCACTCGATCGTACGCGAACTAGCCAATGAGAGCATCGATGTTATTCCATGGTCGGATGAACCTGACACGTTCTTAGCACGTGCTCTTTCGCCGGCTAAACTTATTTCAGTAGAATTGGATGAAGCTTCGAAAACAGCAACAGTGCTTGTTTCCGATGATCAGGTATCACTTGCAATTGGTAAGCAAGGACAGAATGTCCGTCTTGCATCGAAACTGACGGGCTATCAGATCAATCTCGTCAAAGAAGCTCGTGACGAAGAGGATATAGAACTTATTGAGTTCCGTGATGAGATCGGACTTGATCTTTATACCGAACTTATCCGTGCACGAATCGACACAGCAAAAGAATTTTTGAATACACCGGAAGAAGCGCTCATGCAGCTTCCGGGTTTGACGGCCGAGCGTATTGCTCAAATTCGTAGTCTTTTAGAGCGTGAATTCCAACAGGCAGATCAAGCTCTGGAAGACGTCGCAGAAAAAGCAGGATTTAAGCTTACAACGCTTCGACCCGATGGACGCGAAACGACGGAAAGTGCTGAAGCCACTGCCGAGGCGCAACGTTCAGAAGAAAAAGATGCACATGCAGAAGCGAAATAACATCGTTATGCACAGGCATTATTTATATTATTTGTGGATTGCCCATAAACTTAATACATGGCGGCTGACACGACAGAGACATCGACGAAAAAAATTACCGTTCGCAACCTTGCAACGGAGATTAATATCAGTCATGATACACTGATAGAATTTCTCCAGAAAAGAGGTTTTACGAATGTTAAGAGTATTATGTCCAAAGTGGAAGATGATGCTCTCGAACTGGTGATGAAACAGTTCGGCAAAGAAAAAGATGTTTCCGACAAGCGCCAGAAGAAGGTCGCAGCATTTAAAGAGAAGCAAGCCATATCAAAGGGCTCGATTGAGGAACCTCCCAAGTCCAGAAAGATCACAGGAAAAAAGGAAAAAACTGAAAAGGCAGCTCAGCAAATTCCTTCTATACCTGAGATTCATCCCGATGTTCCTTTAGAGTTGCCTGCTGAGGCTCCAATTCCATTACTGAAAGAAACCATCCCTCAAATAATTGAGGGTGTCGAACCTGTTCAGCCGGTCGAGCAAATTAGTACGGAGGTTGGGGAGGAAGAGCATCACGAAGATCATGGTATTGGTAAGCGAAAGCGCAGAAAGAAGAAAACAACTGTTATATCGACAGGCAGTGTAGAGCCTCAGGGTCTGAAAATAAAGGGGAAGATCGATCTCGAATCACTTAAGCCAAAAAAGAAAGACCCTGGTCCACGACTGGATCTTAAAAAATCACCGAAGCTTGGCGGAAGACCAGATGGAAAACGCGCTGGCTTCGAAATCAAATCGAAGAAAGCTCTGGAAGAAGAGGACCGGGCGGGTAAGAAAAAGCGTGGCCGCGAAAAATCTACGATCAACGCAAAGGAAGTACAAGATGCGGTTAAGAGAACTCTTTTCGGTCTTGAAGAAACAACTGCGGCCTCAGGGCGCGCTAAAATGCGCAAGCAACGCCGGCGTGATCGTGCTGAAACCGAGGAACGCCGTCAACTCGAACAAGAATCGCAGGAAAAAGTAATACAGGCTACAGAATTCCTTACAGCGAACGAGCTTGCAAATTTAATGCACGTTGATGTAGGCGAGATCATTACTAAGTGTATCGAACTTGGGTTAATGGTTTCGATCAATCAACGTCTGGAAAAAGATACGATTCAATTAGTTGCCGATGAATTCGATTACACGATCGAATTCCAGGAAGAATATACAACGGATGTTCTTGAAGATATACCCGATGACCCTTCAACGCTGAAAACTCGCCCTCCTGTTGTAACGATCATGGGGCATGTCGATCACGGTAAAACATCACTGCTTGATTACATCAGGAAGTCCCGCGTCGTAGCAGGTGAATCCGGTGGAATTACCCAGCATATCGGCGCTTATGAAGTCTCCCTGGACAATGGCAGGCAGATCAGCTTTTTAGATACCCCTGGCCACGAAGCGTTTACGGCTATGCGTGCCCGAGGGGCTCAGGTAACTGATATAGTGATTCTCGTTGTCGCCGCCGATGATAGCGTCATGCCGCAAACGTGGGAAGCTATTTCGCATGCGACAGCAGCCGGTGTACCCATTGTTATTGCACTGAATAAAGTCGATCGCCCGGAAGCAAATCCGGATCGTATCCGCCAACAGCTTTCAGATAAAAATATTCTTGTAGAGGAGTGGGGCGGCAAATACGGCTCGGTAGAAATATCGGCAAAAACGGGACTGAACGTAGATAAGCTCTTAGAAAGAGTTTTGCTCGAAGCAGATATTCTGGAATTGAAAGCTAATCCTGACCGAGCAGCGAGGGGTGTTATTGTTGAAGCTGAGGTTGATAAGGGCCGGGGTATTCAAGCAACGGTTCTTGTGCAAAAAGGTACGCTCAAAATGGGGGATCCGTTTATTGCAGGAGTCTTTTCAGGCAAAGTTCGTGCTATGTTCGATGAGCGCGGAAATCGGTTGGAGGAAGCTCCTCCATCACGGCCTGTCCAGCTTTTGGGATTCGATGGCATCCCGCAAGCGGGGGACCAATTTATCGTTGTAGAATCCGATAGCGCTGCAAAAGATATCTCCTTAACACGTCAGCAGCTGAAGCGCGAACAAAGTTTCAAACAGATGCGAAGCGTCATTAGTCTTGATGACATTAGCGAGCAGATCAAAGAAGGGAAAGTCCGCAATCTTCGTATTATCCTAAAGGGCGACGTCGACGGCTCGGTCGAGGCTCTCGCAGATTCGCTGCAACGTCTTGCAACCAGCGAAGTAAAGGTCGAAATCGTCCACCGTGCAGTTGGTGCAATATCCGAAAATGATATACGACTTGCAGCTGCGAGCAATGCCATTGTTATTGGTTTTCATGTTCGCCCCAATCTCGATGCGAGACGAATTGCCGCGGCCGAGCATGTAGATATTCGCCTTTATAGCGTTATCTATGACTGTATCAACGAAGTTCGTGCTGCTCTTGAAGGACTGCTTGCTCCTGAGCAAAAAGAGGAGATACTTGGTACCGTTACTGTGCGCGAGATATTCAAAGTACCAAAAATTGGAACTGTTGCCGGCTGCTACGTTCAGGACGGTAAGATCACCCGTAATAATAAAGTCCGGGTTATCCGTGACGGATTAGAAGTATTTGCAGGAAACCTTACCTCGCTCCGACGTTTCAAAGATGATGTACGTGAAGTAGATGCCGGCTACGAATGCGGTATAGGACTGGAAAACTTCAATGATATTAAAGTCGGTGATACCATTGAAGCATTCAAAATGGTTGAAGTCAAACGCAAATTAGAAATTCCGGTACCGGTTAGGTAATATGTCAATCAGAACCGAACGTGTGGCGGGCGAGATACAAAAGATCTTGTCGAATCTCTTCCAACGTGATTTTTCTCATTTATCCGATGGGCTGCTTACCGTCACAATGGTTCGTATGTCTCCGGATCTCAGAAGCTGCCGTGTCTATCTGAGTATTATCGGAGGTAAAAAAAATCATGAAGATATATTAAGATCTATCAAAACGGAAGCCCCCCATATTCGCTCTGCAATGGGCCGCTCTTTACGGCTTAGGCATACTCCGGAACTGTTCTTTTATTTGGACGATACCCAAGCAGAAGTGTCTCGCATTGATGAGCTTTTCAAAAAGATCCACGAGCAGGAAAATCCGAATGCCTGATGTGAGTAAGTCCCCGCCTATTGTTTCATTATCCGATTTTCAGAGTAACTCCGATGCAATACTCCCAATTCTCAATGATGAAGATGGTGTATTACTGCTTATTGATAAGCCTTACGGATTTACGTCGTTCAACATGGTACATCGTATTAAGCATTTATTGCAGAATTACTCAGGCGATAAATGGGTAAAGGTCGGACACGGAGGCACGCTTGATCCTCTGGCAACAGGCTTGCTTATCCTTGGGACACGAAGTGCTACGCGTTATCTCACACATTTATTGGGATTGGAGAAAACATATTGGTGCGAATTGCGACTCGGAATAACCACACCGAGTTTTGATCTCGAAACTCCTATTAAGATTGTCGGAGGAGTAGAAAATCTAACAAACTCCCAAGTTGAAATAACTCTTCGTAATTTTGTAGGAGCACAATTGCAGAAACCGCCGATCTTTAGTGCAGTAAAGCTGAAAGGTAAGCCAATGTATAAGCATGCTCGAAAAGGAAGAAATATAGAGATGGCTGACAAAAATATTATTGTCCATTCAATAAAAGATATAGATATCTCTTTCCCATTCGTTCGTTTCCGCGCAGAATGCTCGAAAGGAACATATATTCGGAGTCTCGTTTCCGATATTGGCCTATCACTCGGAACAGGTGCAGTACTGACAAATTTACGAAGAGAGAAGATAGGGACGTGGGATGTGCAGAATGCAATTGAGATAGAGATGATACAACAACTAGGATAGTTTTATTAGACTTTGAAAATAACCTGGGGGCTTGAAAACGCCTCATATAATTCTAAAACGATCACGACACTCGGCAGCTATGATGGCATGCACAGAGGACATCTCGAGATTTTAAAACATCTTATTATAAAAAAAAACGAACTCCGTCTTGACCGTTCAATTGTTTTAACTTTTGATCCTCATCCTCAGGAAATCCTTCGGAGGAATAATACTAATGTCGATCTTCTTACAACAATAGATGAGCGGCTTGTTCTCTTAGAGAGATCCGGGGTAGATGAGACATTGATCATCCGGTTCTCTCTTGAATTTGCAAAAATACCGTATCAGGATTTCTTTAATAATATTCTATTGGAAAAACTTGGGACAAAAGCAATGGTCGTCGGTTTCAATCATGCGTTCGGAAAGAACCGTGAAGGGGATATCAGACATCTCGAAGAAGAAGCCTCTGCAGCAAATATTACGGTCGATGAAGTTCCACCTCTTGTTATTGACGGAGTCAGTATCAGCTCTACAAAAATTCGGCATGCGCTTTTAGAAGGAAATATTGATAGAGCAAATGACTATCTTGGCAGGCCTTACGAACTATCGGGAATAGTAGAACACGGAGACAAGTTGGGGAAAAAACTTGGTTTTGCCACTGCAAATCTTAAGGTGCCTTCACATAAGCTAGTCCCTTGCGATGGAGTATATGCAGGTATTGCAGTTTATGAAAATAAAAATTACCCTGCCGCAATAAGCATTGGAAATCGCCCGACAGTGGAGAAGGATGGAGAGCGTAAAATAGAAGCATTTATCCTTGATTTTGATCATGATATTTATGGTGAACCTCTGAAGATTCAATTCATATCATTCATTCGTGAACAACAGAAATTCGATTCCTTTGAGAAGTTGATACTGCAAATTGAAGATGACGTAAAGGAAGTGCGTGTTGCAACATCCAGGCAATAGATAATATCGTATATTTGCCATGTTTACATTAACATACTATGAGGCCTTTATGAAAAAACAAATCTTTATTTTTTCCTCTCTCCTGTTTATTTCCTCACAACTTTATGCGCTTCCGCGTTTTGCATTACTAAAAGGGGATGCGAATTGCCTAGGCTGCCATGTGAATCCTACAGGTGGCCAGCTTCGTGGCCCGGGAGGGGTGTCCTATGCTATCAATGATCTGCCTATGTGGAAGAGAGGGGATAGTATTAAATATACCGGCGAAATCTCTCCTGGGATTCGGTTAGGCGGTGATTTTCGCAGCCAAGTATTATATTTTTCCCAGAAAGGCCCTCTTGGAGTTACCGGAAATGATACAACATATCTTCTTAGCACTTTTCATGCTATGAGCCTGGCCTTTGAACTTGATATTAAAGCAACTAATACTCTTCACGGTTTTTTTCGATATGATCCCCTCGGAATAACTCCAACCGAAGGTTGGGCATTGCTGCATTTTGTTCACTCATCAGGCGAAATTTTTCAAAGTACGGAGGCAGTAACAAATGCCTATGTAAAAGTTGGTTCGTTTTTACCTGCTTTTGGTATCCGTTATGACGACCATACGGTTTATGTAAAAGGAGGAACAGCAAATGTCTCAGGGTTTAACCGTCAAGGTTTTTTTTGGTCCCCTGGTTACCGTGATGTAGGGGCTGAAATGGGGGCGCTTTTCTTCGATCATCTTGGTATTGTTGCGGGAGTGTTCAATGGTTCGGAGCAGAATCCTACCTTAAACTTTAGTATGGACCCAAGCAATTCAAGGGCTTTTTGCGTCCGAGCTAATCTTTCTGGTGAAATAGTAGAAGATTTGCTTTCAGGTGAAATTGGGTTTTCGCGATATATCCATAATCAATTCACTGGAAATATGAATTTGAATGCAGCTCATTTCGCCTTGAGAATCGGCCCAGTTACCATTCTGAACGAGTATGACTTTGGGAATAATATTGTTACGAGTGATATACAGACAATAGCGGCAAAAGCTAATGCTTTTTGCTCAGAGGCTGCTATTAATCTTACAAAAGGCTTTGACGCAATACTTCGGTTCGAGACTTTCAAAGATCAGGATAGTACCGGTGCAACGATTACACAGGTTAAAAACCGCATCATGATTGGCGCACAGTGGTTTCCGTTACGTTTCCTGGAAATCAGGCCTGAGTATCGCTTAGCATCGACTACTCAACGAACCATTATTTCACCCAACACGCAGCAGAGCATTAAAGAAAATACCATTCTCATTCAAACTCATGTCTTTTTCTAAGAAACACGAAGAAATTATAGGTAAAATAGACGGTCGGCAAGTCTCTGTTAATAACCAGCTGCAAATAATAGAGGAAAACGCTCAACATTTCGTCGTCTCTTTGAATGGAAATGTGCAAGAGATATTTTTGACGAATTCCGGAAAACTTAGCGACGGCAATGCTCTTGAAGGGGTCGAAGTGAGTATTCAACCGGAACGCCAAAGGATAATTGAAGATCATTTCAGCCAATACAGAACTACCATTGAGTCCTTAAACACAAAGGGGATTGTATTGAAGGCGCCCATGCCCGGGAAAGTATCTGCGATATTAGTTGCAGTTGGCGATAAGGTAGAAAAACAAACGCAAGTTCTTGTTCTAGAGGCCATGAAAATGGAAAATTCAATAATGGCTGGATTTGTGGGTATCGTTTCTAAGGTCTTTATACAAACAGGTATGTCGGTAGATAAAAGTATGCCGCTAATTGAATATTCTGCTGATGTGCGCTGAATCAAACTTTACATAATGTATCTATTAACAGTAGAGTGCAGGTATTGGCTTCCGGTTAATGTCTTAGTTGTTTTAGCTTTAGGTCTATATTTGATTCAATTTTCTTTAAGGTATCAATTCTGTCCTTTATTTTTTGCTCCTCTTTAGAAGCATCCCAATATCCGCGATCTTCAAAATAGTCCTTTACGAGAAAATTATGCTTTAGTGCTTCGGTCACTTCAGCAGTATTTCCAGAAGCAGTTGAGATCTTAGTCATAGCATCCCGTAGCTCAGTTACAGTAGTGCTTATTGACTGCGAAAGATCCAAGAGTTTAGCATAAATCTCGGTATCGTTAAGAAGCCTTCCAATGCTGCCTTTCCCACTATTGAGCGTATGTCCCAGCTCCCTAAATTCAGTTGATGTTGCTGAGAAATTCCCAAGTGCAGAATCTATTGTTATTTGAAGCTGACGGGCAGTACTAGTTATGGAAGCTATGCTTTTATCGGAATTAGTAACGATCGCGCGAATATCTTTATAGAGCCCCTCATCTGTTAGCAATTTGCCCACTGTTCCTTTCCCGCTTCGGATATCGGTAAACATATCATTCGCCTGCTCAGTCAGATCTTTAATAGCATCTATTGCTGCCATTACTGTATCTACCACACCCATAAGATCGCGCTGTGATTCTCCTGTTATCAATCCGTCTTTCGGAACTAGGGCAGAAGAAGCTGAGCCAGTGGTGATCGAGACAACTTTATCTCCAACTAGGCCAACTGTGGTAACCGTCGCTTTAGAATCTGTGTGGATAAGGTTGATCGCATCTTTGACGATATGGATCGATACAAGAACTGAATCCCCGGACTTTTTTGGCAGATCGATTGAGTGCACACTCCCTACATTTATTCCTGAGATCAGCACCATAGCTCCAGTCTTTAAGTTATTGACTTCACGGAACTTGACATAATAAGTTGAAGTATTACTAAAAAGCTTTTGCTTATCGCCAATAAGAAATAATCCAATGACGAGTAAACTGAAACAAACTATCACAAAAATTCCTGTTCGTGAAGATGGTATTTTTGTTATTTTCATAAATTTATAAATTTTCGCTTATTCAATCTTTTCCTTTTTTGCTTTCTGAATTATTTTTTCTCTGCGTGATCTATCGAGTTTTGCAGCATTCAAAAATTCATCTAAATGATCGTGATGCGAATTCGATAGCCCTTCTACAGGTCCATCATAAATTTTAACCCCGCCATCGAGTACAATGGCATCGTCGCTAATAGTAAACGCTGTAGGTAGATCATGGGTCACTACGATCGATGCGACCTTTAGTTCTGTCTGCAGCGTCAGGATAAGCTCGGCAATAGAACTTGCGGTAATAGGATCGAGCCCTGTTGTAGGTTCATCATAGAGGATAAGTTTGGGTTGAAGTACAATAGAGCGCGCTAATCCAGCACGTTTTTTTTGCCCACCTGATAGTGAAGAAGGCATTTCATCAAGTTTATCTCCCAGGCTTACAAGCTGTAGTGAATGCCGGATCCTCTGTTCGCGCTCTTCAAAAGATAGATCGGTGTGAGCCTCTAGTATCTTATTCAAATTCTCACCCACGGTCATAGAATCGAATAGCGCTCCTCCCTGAAAAAGGAAGCCCATATTTGTACGAATGGTATTCAATTCCTTTTCTTTTGCTCTCGTAATAGATGCACCTTCATAGAAGACTTCCCCTTCATCCGGCTCCATCAATCCTACAATAATCTTGAGCAAGACACTCTTCCCTGCCCCACTTTTCCCTAATACAGTTAGTGTTTCCCCTTCGCTGATCGAAAGAGAAATTCCTTGGAGCACATGATTTTCGCCGAATGCCTTTGAAACATTGTTAACTTCAATGAGCTTTTTCGATGAAGTACTATCCTTTTCGGGCATCAGTTTACATCAAAAAAGAACACGGTTAACTTCACTGCCAGAACGTCTGCAATAATGATAAGCAATGAACTAACAACAACGGCATCTGTAGCAGAACGCCCGACTCCCTCAGTCCCGCCTTCGGAATTATATCCTTCATAACATCCGACTATTCCCATAATAAAACCAAAAAAAATGGTTTTTATTACGCCAGGTGCAAAATCGGCAAATTCAATACTGGACATTACTGTATGATAAAAAAGCGATCCGCTCATACCCGCTTCGATACTTTGAACGAGATACGATCCGAAAAGAGCAAGAAAATCTGCGTATACCGTAAGCAGTGGTAAAGCGATCATACAGGCAAGCACTCTGGTAACAACGAGATAATTGAATGGATTAAGAGCAGCCACCTCCATAGCGTCTATTTGTTCGGTTACACGCATAGAGCCAAGTTCAGCCCCTATTCCGGCAGATACTCTGCCAGCAACAATAACTGAAATGAGGACAGGCGATAGCTCTCGAAGAACGCTGACAGCTACCATACCCGGAATGAAGGCCTCTGCACCAAATTTAATCATTGTCGGACGGCTTTGCATCGTCAGGACAGCACCAATAACTACTCCGACAATTGCAACCAGTCCTGCCGAACGAACACCTACCTCATACGTCTGCCTGATTAATTCCTTGGTTTCAAATGGTGGGTGAAATGCGGATCGGAAAAATCTGCCGGAGAACATTGCTAACCCGCCGATCTTATCGAGTATATGCCGAAGGGTTAATCGCGATAAAACATTCATTAGTGGTTATTTATCGTAAATAAAAACGCAAAGCACGCTAAGTGCGTGCCGTACTATCCTTTCAGAGAAGTATCGACTACTTCCCTAGCTGCTTTATATAATCCAGTCCTTTTTTTGAATCTTCATCATCCGGGTTGATTTCCATTGCCTTCTTATAATATTCCCCGGCTTTTTTATAATTTTGCAGTTGAATATATGCTGTGCCGAGGACCTTATAGACATTGATAAGGAATGGAGATGTCTTTGTGAGATAGTTAAGTGATTTATTAACCATCACGGCCTCACATGCTTCATATTGCTTAGCCGTATAATACTGGATACCGAGCCGTGCATACGCATTGCCAATAGCTTCTTTATCTTCAGGAGATGATGCATTGACAGATGCATCATCGATAATTTTTTCTGCAGCGGCAAGGTTATCGGGATTTTTTGCTGTTACATCTGCGATGCCGACTTGCGCCTTCATGAGTTTCGGATTGATCTTCAAAGCGGATTCGAATGCTGTTCTGGCCTGATCCGGCAAATTGGAAAAATTATAAAATTGGCCTGCATTTGAATAATCATCTGCTGAATTCTTTTCTTTCGCCACACTCAAATACATTTCCGCAATTTCGGGATATTTTTTTTGAATATTCAAATACCCTATGATCTGTTCTCGAATTTTCAA
>Ga0207152_1163_pt1 | contig 13959 bp, 10 predicted proteins | sample Alteio_BWMinHeat_30_FD_153590 | JGI IMG/M metagenome (GOLD analysis project Ga0207152, IMG submission 153590) | Enriched cells from forest soil in Barre Woods Harvard Forest LTER site, Petersham, Massachusetts, United States -... | ecosystem: Environmental > Terrestrial > Soil > Temperate forest >... | reverse complement strand
AGATCACCTTGCTCATTTCCGCATGCGCCGCCTTCGCGACCGCGGGATAGGACTTGATGTACCCGTCCATCTTGTCGCGCTGCGCCGGGGACAACGTGGCGAGCACTTCCTTCTTGAGCTGGATCTCGAAGTTGAACGGCCCCTGCGGTCCGATGTGGTGCGGGTACGGCGTTCCGCAATAGTCGTCGTTCTCCCAGCTTCCCAAGGCTTCGGCCAGGATTTGCTTGATGTGGGCCACGCCGGTGCTGGGCGGCAGCGTTTGATAGAACGCGAACCAGATCTCGCCGGTCTCGCTCTGGCCCAGCGAGATGTCGCGCGAATTCTGCACGCTCTGGCTCGGACAGATTTTCTTCCACTCCAGGAACGGCGCGCCGTCGACGTTGGCATACGCGCGCAGGTTCTCGGATGTTTCGGTGAGCACGTCGCCTTCCTGATTGGCCTCGTGCGTGGCGGGGTTGTCGATGGAATCCGGCGGCGTGGGAGGCGTCAGCACCTGGATGAAATCGCTGTCGGAGAAATCGCCCGTGTCCACGTTGAAAGCGTCGACCCACACGCCCGGTCCGCCGGGGCCGCCGATGCCGCCCGGAGGCGCATAGACCACGAGGATGTCGATGTCGCTGTTGCCGACTTTGACCAGGTGGTTGCCCGGATCGGTATAGAGCGCGTTGCCGTCGGCGCCGCCGTGCACGGACATGAACGCGAAGGGCACCGTATCGCCGTTGAAGGGCAGGGTCGCGAAGCCCAGGGCGTTAAGCGTATCGCCCGCGGAGGCGTGGCCGTCGGCCTCGTCGATGATGTTGTTCTGCGTACCGAAATGATGATGGCGGACACCGCCACCGGAATGGGTGTAAACGATGTACTTGATAGTCGTGTTGATCATGTTCGGATTTCCCCGCATGGATAACGCCTACTCTGATTCGGATTTTCGGCTTGCTCCGCTCCGGAGGGCTTCCGGACGACGGATTAGAGCGCGTTAGGCGGCCGGGAAGTTACATGGCGCGGGGCATGAATTAGCTTTCATCGGCCCCATGACCGATCCCATCCTCGTTTCGGCGGAAAAGCACATACGCGACATCCTGGCGCTGGCTGTAGAGCATGCGCCTCCGCGCAAGGCCCTGGTGGTATTCGACGCGCGCAGCCCGTTATCGCTCCTGCTCACGGAAGCCTATCGCCGCGGTTTGCCGGAAGCCGGGTTCATCGACTTCGACGCCGTGCCGCAAGCGTCGGTGCTGGCCGCGTTTGATCGCCTGCAGGCATCCGATCTGGCGGTGCTGATCCAATCGGGCAACTTCCGCCTGGAGGCGTTCCGCGTGCGCGTGGCGCTGTTCAAGCGCGGCATCAAGGTCATCGAGCATCCGCATCTGGAGCGCATGCGCGGCGAGGAAGCCGCATGGTACGTGGACGCGCTGGCGTACGATCCGGGGTATTACCGGGGCGTGGGCGCGGCGCTCAAGCGGCGCATCGACGGCGCGCGCTCGGCGGAGGTGGACAGCGGCGGCGAGCGGCTGGTCTTCGCGTCGGGGCTGGAAGAGGCCAAGCTCAACGTGGGCGATTACCGCGGGATGAAAAACGTCGGCGGGCAATTCCCCATCGGCGAGGTCTTCACCGAGGCCCGCGATTTGGAGGCGGTCAACGGCCGCCTGCGCATCTTCGTCTTCGCCGACGTCGACTTCATGCTCAACCGTCCCGAAAGACCAATAATATTGGTGATCGAAAAGGGCCGCGTCGCCGGCGCCGTCGATTCGACTCCGGACTTCGAACGCGTGCTGGCCGGTATCCGCGCGGACGAAGGCGAGGTCTGGGTGCGCGAACTCGGCTTCGGCATGAACCGGGCCTTCACCGCGGACCGCATGGTGCGCGACATCGGAACCCTGGAGCGCATGTGCGGCATCCATCTGTCGCTGGGCGCGAAGCACGCCGTCTACCAGAAGCCGGATTTCAAACGCCGGAACACCAAGCATCACGTGGACGTGTTCGCGGTGACGCGGGAAGTCCGCCTCGACGGCGAGGCGGTGTTCCGCGATGGGGCTTGGACGATTTGAACCCGTTCGGGGCTTCCCTTAATTCCTAAATTTGGTGGCCGTATGACCCGGCCGTCCCCGTTACCTTGGCGGCGGCAGGGCGCGTCCAACTTCGCAGTTGCAACGGGAAAGCCGGGAAACCCAATGTTTCCGGGCCCCGGAGGAGAGCCATGAGTCTGTTCAACCTTCTCGCCAAGCGCCGCTTCGGGCCCTTCTTCACGGTCCAATTCCTGGGCGCCCTCAACGACAACATCTTCAAGAACACCATGCTCATCATGATCGCGTTCCGGGCTTCGAGCGAAGCCGAATCCGGGATGCTGAGCAACCTCGGGGCCGGGCTTTTCATCCTGCCGTTTTTCCTGCTCTCCCCATTGGCCGGGCAGATCGCGGACAAGATGGACAAGGCCCGCATGATGCGCATCATCAAGGCCGCGGAAATCCTCTTCATGCTGATCGGCGCGGCGGGATTCTATACCGGGAACAACGCGCTGCTGTTCACGACCTTGTTTCTGATGGGCGTGCACTCCGCTTTCTTCGGGCCCGCCAAGTACAGCATCCTGCCCCAGCATCTCAAGGAAGATGAACTGATGAACGGCAACGCCCTAGTGGAGATGGGAACCTTCCTGGCCATCCTGATCGGCGAAATCGCGGGCGGCCTGTTGGCCGGACGCCATAACGTCCACGCCATCTCCGGAAGCATATTGGGCGTGGCCCTGTTGGGTTTCCTCTGTTCCCTGAGCGTCCCGTCCGCGCCTTCCGCCGCTCCGGATCTCAAGATCAATTGGAACGCCTTCTCCGAAATCGCCGCCCTGGCGCGCCTCATCCGCAAGAAGGAGTCGGTGTTCAATTCCATCCTGGGGATTTCCTGGTTCTGGTATTTCGGGTCGACCCTGTTGGTGCAGATATCCACCTTCGCCAAGCATTCGCTGCACGGCAACGAAAACGTGGTGACCCTGTTGCTGGCCGTCTTCTCCGCCAGCGTCGGCGTGGGATCGATGCTGAGCGCCAAGCTCTCGCGCGGCGATATCGAGTTGGGATTGGTTCCCGTGGGCGCCTTCGGCATGACCGTGTTCATGGCGGATTTGGCTTTCATCCATTATCCCGCGCCCGGCATCGAGAACATGGGGCTGCACGCCGTCCTGCACGGGACGCATTTCGCCTCCACCCTGCGCGCCCTGATCGACCTGGGCCTGGTGGGCATGTTCGGCAGCCTGTTCATCGTGCCCCTGTACGCCTTGATCCAAACGCGTTCGGACGAAGATACGCGTTCGCGCGTGGTGGCGGCGAACAACGTGTTCAACGCCGTCTTCATGGTGGGCTCCGCGCTCGTGGACGTGGCCTTGCTCAAGGCCGGCCTCAACACCGTCCAGATCCTGTTCTTCACCGCCATCCTCAACGTGGTGGTGGCCGCATATATCTTCCTGCTGATTCCGGAATTCGTCATGCGCTTCGTGGTGTGGATCCTGGCCAGCACCATTTACCGCCTGCGCTACCACGGCCGCGATCTCATCCCCAAGAACGGCGCCGCCGTGATCGTCAGCAACCACGTCAGCTTCATCGATTGGTTCGTCATCACCGCGGCCTGCCGCCGTCCCGTGCATTTCGTCATGGACCATAACATGTTCAGGAAACCGATCCTGGGTACGGCCTTCCGCCTCGCCAAAGCCATTCCCATCGCGCCCGCCAAGGAAGACGCGACCCTCAAGGAACGGGCCTTCGCGGCCATCTCCGCGCGCCTCAAGGACGGCGATCTCGTGTGCATCTTCCCGGAAGGCAAGATCACCTTCGACGGCAAGGTCAATCCCTTCAAGCCCGGTGTGGAACGCATCCTGGCCGCCGATCCGGTGCCCGTGGTCGCCATGTCCATCAACGGCCTGTACGGCAGCTTCTTCAGCCGCAAGGACGGGCCCGCCATGTCGCATCTGCCCAAGCCTTCGCGCCGCGTGGTCGAAATCTCCATCGCCCCGCCCCTGCCGCCCACGGCGACGGCCGCGGAACTGGAAGCCAAGGTGCGCGCTTTGCTTGCCGCGCCGTCGGACGTATCCGTCTCCACCGCCTCCGCCGCGGTCGCGTAACATGCGAGTTACCTCGGAGCCTATCCGCCCGCCGCCTTCCATCCGCGCGATCCTCGCCGCCGCCGTAACGGCCATGTTACTGGTCCGGCCCGCATGCGCCGCCGAAGGAACCGATCCGCAAAATGCATCGCCGAAAGCGACGGAAGTCTCCGCGACCGATGGCGCGCAGCGCTGGGCCTTCGTGCCCATCCTCATTTCCAACGCCGAGACCGGCGTGCAGGTGGGAGCCCTGGTGATGCGCTTCCTGAATCCCGGCGACACCGCCGACAATCCCTCCACGGTGGAGCTGGCCGCGCGCGTTTCCCAGAAAAGCCAGATGCAGGTGGACGTGGTTCCGGAATGGTATCTCGATCATAACCGCCTCCACATCGTGGGCGATCTCGACTATATCCGCTGGCCCGCCGACTTCTACGGCATCGGCAACGGCAGCGATATCCCCATCGACAGCGCGGACGCCTATCTGGCGCAGGGCTTCAGCGGCGACCTCACCGCGGAGCGCGAAATCCTGCCCAAGCTTTTCCTGGGCCCGCGGGCGCGTTTCAACTACGAAGACATCTCCAGCAAAAGCCCGCATGCGTTGTTGATAGATACCGTGCCGGGCAAGGACGGCGGCCTGGTGAGCGGACTCGGAGGCGTGCTGACCTACGACGATCGCGACGCCATCTATTGGGCCCGCAGGGGCGGCATCCTGCGCGCGAAGGGCCTATGGTACCGGTCCTGGTGGGGCAGCGATTTCGACTACGATGCCTATTGCCTGGAAGCGCGCCGGTTCTTCCCCGTGTCGGCGACGGGCGCCTTGGGTTTCGCGGCCACCTTCGAACTGCACGACGGCGACGTGCCTTTCCGCGAGCTTTCCACCGCCAACGGCGATCAACTGATGCGCGGCCTGGTGCGCGGCAAGTACCGCGACCTCGACATGCTGATCCTGCAGGCCGAGTACAAGAGTTATCTGCCCGATTGGGATTGGCTCAGCCATCCCTGGGTGCGCAACCGCATCGGATGGGCCGTGTTCGCGGAGGCGGGGCAGGTGGCCCACAGCCCCGGGGACATCTCCTGGGAGGGGTATCGCGCAGGTTACGGTATCGGGCTGCGTTACGCCATGAATCCCGCGCAGCGCCTGAACATCCGCGCGGACCTCGGCTTCGTGGACAACGGCATCGCGCCGGCCATCGACATTAAGGAAGCGTTTTGACGGGCGTCACGATAGATCCCCGAATCGATTTCCGATCGACATTGTTTGTATAAAATTCCCATCCGTCGCGGAATTCATCCTTGTAAAAAAACGGCATGCTGAGGACGGTGTGTCGCTTTCGACAAAAAAACGCCCACATCGCTGCGAGCCTTGAAAATCCGGGCCCGGATCGTTGTTCTCCATTTGAGAACGGCAATTGGCTTTTTCGGCGCAGGTTTGTCCTGCCAAAAAAACGTTTCCGACTCATCTTTAGTCAGGTGCGGGGGTGCGCCTTGAACAATTCACTTTGAAATCTTAGGTTCTCCAACTGCCGGGATTTTAAATGTGGGGGAAACCGATGAAAAAATCACTTGGATTTTGTATTGGCAATTGCCTAATGGCGATGGCCGTTTTGCATTTGCAATCGCAGGCGCAAACCTGGAGCTATCCGGGTTGTAAGGACGTCACCGACGCCGACTTTACCTATACCTCGCTCGTGCATCGCGGTCAGGCTCCCGATGCGAATCTCGCGGAGCCGGACAAGATGGATTTCGATATGGATGCGCAAGGCAATGTTGATATTTACTACACGGAAATCCGGCCGGGCAATATCAAGCGCTACAGCGCCGCGACGAAAACGGTCAAGACCTTGGTGAAGCTGCCCAATTGGGGGCTCGGCTCGGACTATCAGACCGTACACAACAACAATCAAGTCGAGGAAGGCGTCACCGGCATCGTGCTGGATCCCAAGTTCAAGACCAATCATTGGATCTATGTGCATTGGTCGCCGCTACCCGACAACAACGAGGTCTTCAAGATTTCCCGTTTCACAGTCACGGGCGACACCATTTTGTTGAGCTCGGAAAAGGTTCTCCTGACGATCCCCGGGCAGCGCCAGACCTGCTGCCACACCGGCGGCGCCATGCGTTTCGACGCCTATGGCGACTTGTGGATTACCCAAGGGGCCAATTCGGGCCGCTCGGGAAACAACACCACCACGCCTCCGGAAGGCATGAACGAGACTACCAAGTACGAGAGCGAGGAATGGGGAGCCTCCAGCACTCACGGCTTGCGCGGAAGTATCCTGCGCATCCATCCCACCGATGACGGCAAGTACAACATCCCCACGGGCAATTTCGGCGATTACTTCTACAAGCAAACCGGCAATGCTCAGTACCTCGACACCAGCAAAGTGCTGCCGGAGATCTACATCAAGGGCAATCGCAATCCCTACAGCCTCGCCCTCGATCCGGTGCGCCGCTGGGTGGCTTGGGGCGACGTCGGCCCCGACGTACTGGCCAGCAATGTGCGCGATGAAGATGATTTGCAAAAGACACCGGGCTTCGAAGGTTGGCCCTACTTCGTCGGCAACAACACCCCGTTCTCCGGCGCCAAGGACCCCAAAGCCCCGACCAACACCTCCAAATGGAATACCGGTCTGACCACCCTTCCGCCGGCTCGTCCATCTATTCACCCGAGCGCCATCGGCTCCGCCCCCATCACGGGCCCGATTTACCTCTACGATGGCGACTTGAACTCCCCGGTCAAACTGCCCCCCCATTTCAATCGCAAATGGTTTGTCACCGACTACACATCGAGCCAAGTCAACGTCATGACTTTGGACAGCGCAGGCAACAACGTTACCGCCGTGCAACGCATCTTCGCTAACCATACCTTCAACGGCCCCGTGGACTTCCGCCAAGGCCCGGATGGCGCCTTATACGTGGTCAACTACGGCCCCGCGAACTTCGCGGCCAACGGCAGCGCCAGCATCGATAAAATCACCTATACCGGCGATTGCCGCCCACTTACGCCCAAGCTGGAAACCCCCGTCGGCATCGTGAAGAATTCCGACGGCAGCGTGGACAATCGTCCTTCGGGTTGGCTGGTCAATCTCGGCACCGATCATGCCGTCCGGGTTCCCCTCGGAATGATCGGGTTCGGGTTGTATGACATGAACGGAAAACGCGTCTGGGACGCCGGCCTACTCAGGGGGGGCGATTCCTTCTTGCTGCCTTCCAATCTGCAGGTGGGCGCTTTGAAGTATCGCTGGACGCCCGCGCATCGCTAACCGCTCATCGCGCCGCACGCTTTCCAAAAGGCCGCTCCGGATTCCGGGGCGGCCTTTTTTATTACGCATCCAACGGACTGGCTGCCTTGCCGCCCATCGACTGGGCCGCATGCACATAGATCATGGTCGTGGAGAGATCGCTGTGTCCCAACAAGTCCTGCACGGTGCGCACGTCCTGCCCCATCTGCAGGAGATGGGTGGCATAGCTGTGCCGCAAAGTATGCGCCGACGCGCGCTTCCCGATTCCCGATCGATCCACCGCCCGCTTGATCGCCTTCTGCACCAGCGTCTCGTGCAAGTGGTTCCGCCTCCATCCGCCGCCGCCTTCCATCCGCGTCAACTCCCGGCCCGGAAACACCCAATACCAAGGCCATTGCTTGGGCGCGTTGGCAAGCTTGGCTTCGAGCCGTCCCGGTAAGAACACGCCGTCGAACTCATCACTCATATCGCGGGCGTAGAGGGTCTTAACCTGCTCCAAATGCGCTTGCAGAGCCTCGACCAGCCGATTCGGCATGGGCACGGACCGACTCTTCTCGCCTTTCCCGCGATGAACCTTCACCCGCTGCAGCCGAAAATCGAGGTCCTGCACGCGCAGGCCCAGACCTTCGCTCAGCCTCAGCCCGCAGCCATAGAGCAGCTTCGCGAACAGATCGAAGGGATGGGCGAGGTCCCCTATCAGCATCAGCACTTCATCCCGCGACAACACCTCCGGAACGTTCGCGCCCCTTTTGCCCCGAGGAATTCCTTCGAGTCCGTTCAGCGGCCGCGCCAACACGTTCCGGAAAAGGAATACGATGGCGTTCAATGCCTGATTCTGCGTGCTGCCCGCCACACCCCGCACCGCAGACAGATGTCCGAGGAACCCCTGCACCTCGGTCCTGCCCAACGCATCCGGCCGGACTCCCGGCGCATAGCGTCGCAATTGCTCCACCCAATGCAAATAGGTTTTCCGAGTCTTCCGCGAATAATGCCGGCTGGCGATTTGCGCATCCATCCTCTCGCGAATCCCATCCCAATCCTTGGCCACCGCTTCCGCGTCGCTTCTCTTTTCCAAGCGCCCCGCATCCGCTTCATGTCTTATCGTCCCCAGATCCATTCCCGGAAGCCGTCCCATGAATCCGAAAAACCGCACCGCCGCGTTGCGCGCTTCCTTTCCGCGTCTTCCATCCACATCCGTTTCCCGCACGCTCAAAATGAACTTTCGCATCGCTTCCGTCTCGAACCTATCCAACCTTTCCGCCAAACAATAATCCAAGTACCCGCGTATCCACGCCAAGCACTCGTCAACGCGATCCGGGACCGTTCCCTTTCCCGGAGATCGCTCTATACCCGCCTCCCCCGCCTTTTCCAAATGTTTTCGAAACGCTCCGAGCAGCGCCTCGTTCGAAAGCGCCGCAGCCACGCTTCCCACCTGCACCCGAAACGGCAGCCGCCGCACAATTCTCTTTTCCCGTCCCTCCGCCATCCAAGTTCCCTTCCGTCTTCCAGTCCAATAGGAAATCAACCCCAATTGCTATTCTTTGGCCGTGGCCATCATCACGCTACCGTTGTTTCCACCCAAGCGAGGAACAACCGCAAGTAGTTGTTCCATCCTGCAGCCGTTTTTCCGTGGATGGCTTTTGTGGTCGTGCCAAAACAACCGCAACCAAACCTCCCAAGTCCTCTTGGGAGGGGGGCGGTGGAATAGGATGTTATACGGACGGAAAAAGGAAAGAGCGACACTCAGGAAAAATTCAAATGGCGCTTCGCGCTGGTGATGGAACGGATAAGGAGGCGTTTTAACCACGGACAAAATGAATAAAAGAACCTTCTTTGAACTAGCCGAAAAATTGAAAGAGGCATTCCTTTGGATTTCCAGCCTCGGTATACATTTCGATCAAACACGAATTGGTCAGTATGAGAGGATAATTTCAACCTATCTCAAAAATATTGAAGCTGGAATCGAAAATAAAATCCAGCATGATAGGTTCTTAGCGGTGTGCTTTGAGGCCATGTCATTCGTGGAGGTATTTGAAAATTTCCCTCGTAAGCATGAAAGGGTTCTGGTTTCAAAGCTTAAAACTGTCCTTAAGGGCCCTCTTTTTCAGGAAGAGGAAATCGCAAAAGGTAAAAGTTCAGAAGCGAGGAATATACAGTATGAGCTCGTGCTTGCAAGTAAGCTCAATAAAACTGGACTCGAAATCGATTTTTCAAATGGATATAAAGAAGACCTCAATTTCGAATATGGCGGTGAAAGGATTTATTGTGAGTGTAAGCGTCCATTTACAGACGCTGGGCTCCAAAAGGCATTTAAGGAATCAATGAGCCAATTGAGAAAGAGATTTACGATTGGAAAGCCAGGCGAAAAGGGTATTATCGCAGTATCGATAAGCAGACTTTCAAACGTTCGAAATTCTTCCGTCGTCTTTGATTCCCCTCAATTAGCAGTCGAGGCAATAAATCAGCACATTACCGAAAAAATGAGACCTTTTGCATCACTTATGGATTCGAAGAAAGAACCGAAGATTGCGGGTATGTTCTGTTCATTTTATACCCCGATCGCCATATCAAGTATGGCTGGAGACCTGATTTCCGTTAATGTTGATGGCTGTATTCCATTTGGTAAGCCTGGAAGTGAGAGCTATGCATTCCTTCGGAACTTTTCGACCGAAATAGATGGCTGGCTTAATTAAATATGGGTAACCTGTGTGCTACGCCGTATAACAATCGATTCAACCCGACTCAGCGTGGCCGTCACCCCCTTTGCTCGTGGGTCTAAAGAGGTCGGCCGTATCGGCAAAGGTCGCGCCGGAACCCCCATTTGTCCGTCCTTTCCAGGCCGGCCAAATGGGGGCCACAGCTTCGCGGGTTAATCGAGCGTTATACGGACGGGAAAAATAATGAAGACAAAAATATTGAGCCTGTTTCTCCTCGCCGTTGGAAATGTCGCGACGCAGCCCATGCTGGAAATAAAAATCGTTCCACATGCCTCTCTTGAAGGTTATGGAACAGAAATAAATGGTTTTGCGGCTTCCTACGTTGTCGTGAAGAATAAATCCAAAACGGATTTGAATATCTGGTCCCAAGAATGCAGTCTAGGAGAAAAGCCTATTTCATTCGAAGTGACGGATAGTGGAAAAAAGGTTTTCTCAGTCACCAAGTTGCCTCAAGATTGGGATAATAATAGTCCGCTACCTTATTTACTGAAAAAGGATGAGTCCTATGTATATCCAATTCTATTCGACGAGAAATGGAAAGGCTTTCCTGATTCTTGGGTACGGAAGAAAGCGAAAATAAGGGCAGTTTTTAGGTTCGCGAGCAGTCCTCAAGAAGAAAAGTATGTGAATCACATGGCCAAGACAAAATTCTGGGCGGGCATAGCTCAATCGGAAGAAATAGAGTCATTTCTGGATTTCAGAACGCAAAGCCAGATTGATGCATTGGAAAAAATGAAAGAAGATCAATTAAAGCGAAATGAAGAATATCTTAAGACGCATCCGAAGGCCGTAACAAAACCAGGAAAATGATTTCGGCTCTAACCATGGTGCGTCCGCCGTATAACAATCGATTCAACCTGAACGGCCGTGGCCGTCACGCCCTTTGCTCGGGTCGGTCAATGCGGGTGGGTCTCAGCGGCAAAGGTCGCGCCGGAACCCCCTGTTGCCTGTCCGTCCCGGCCAGGCAACAGGGGGCCACAGTCCGTCAGGTTAATCGAGCGTTATACGGACGGGAATAAACGAAAATTAGACCAGTAGTATTAGAAGAAGGAGACAAATAACCGTGCCGTTGCGGAAGCTAATAGCAATCATTTCTGTTTCTTGCATTTTCGCACTCCTTACTGGTTGTTCCAGCGTTCTATTCCCATATTCTCAACTAGAGAAAGATTATTTCTTTGGCGATCCGGATATGGCCGTGATATATGGGAAGATTGGAAACCCGCCACTCGGTAAGGAATTTTACCTCGCGCTCAATACCGATTACCAAAAGACGAAGCCATTACATGGAAGTTCAAATCATTTGTTTGCCATAAGCGTTGAACCGGGGTTTTATCGATTATTCCTGACAAAAACAAACAATCCAATATTCACTTCAGGCCAACAATCAACATTCCATAACTCGGATGGACCATTTGACTTTAACAACGGTGTTGATGAAAATAATATAAGGTATAGGTTCAAACCAGGAATGATCTACTATTTTGGCGACATCGTTTGGAAAAATGGATACATCCAAGTGACACCCAATAAAGATTCAGCTGATGTCGAAATGAAGAGGTACTATGTGAATTTTAGTGGGGGAGCAGCTCAAGACTTATCTAACAATGAAAACGGAAAATAGGTCTATACAAGGAACCAGTCGAAATATTCTGAAGCATAACCATGGTGCGTCCGCCGTATAACAATCGATTCAACCTGAACGGACTTGGCCGTCACGCCCTTTGCGGTTGGTCAGAAGAGGTGGGTCTTGCGGCAAAGGGCGCGCCGGTACCCCAAGTTGTCCGTCCGTCCCGGCCGGCCAACTTGGGCCAAGGTCCGTCAGGTTAATCGAGCGTTATACGGACGATCGGAAATAAGAGATCGGAATCGGAAATCGGAAATGAAGAGATCGAAAATCCAAAATGAACATCTTGATTTGGGCCTATCGGCCCTGGAAATGTCTTAAAGGATCAATTGCATGCATATACGGTGGCTTCGAGCCAACGCGCTGCTCAATGTTTTGTACCTACATTCTTAGTTTGCAACAAAAATAAATGGCAGAAAACGGATTGCGAAAATAAGGAAAAAATGAAATCAATATTTGCCGTTGCTGTGATTCTAAGCTTCTCACTTGGGTTTTGCGAAAACGAAGCACGCTGGAAGCTGGCCGAAAGCTATGTCGAATACGTAAATACTATCGGAGAATTGTTGGATACAACAATTTACGCGGGTTCAACCGGAACAGCTGAAGACTACACAAATACATTTAAAAGTCTTGAGAAAAGAAAAGGTATTTGGGATGGTGCCAAAAATTGCTTATCAAATATAAGCGAAGTTGGACTAACGGAGAGCGAGCTTGAACTAAAGAAAACAGCTGTAAGCAACGCTGATTTAGCGAAAACGATCATCGATGCCGAAGCTAATCTACTTGAAGGGTTTCTAAATGGTGATGAAAAGAATCCAGGTACAATTTCGCGGAAGCTTGGAAAATTTACAAATGACTATGAGGCGGTCACGAAATTAGCTGTTATGAACTCCATCCTTTTCGTTCAAACATTAGTTGACTCCATGCCAGATGAAAATGGAAAAATGTCGTATTTATGGCTTACCTCAGACCAAAGAAAAGAAATATCCAATTCACTGATTAATGAATTCGGCAAAGGAATAAAAGGTGGGATGAAACCCGGAATGGATCGAATTAAGGTCACAGCTGCTATTATCTGTCATTTTGTAAATGGGGAACACAAATCTAGTGACCAAAGAGGAAAGGGAACAAAACCACATTGACCATATTAAATAGTCCGCCGTATAACAATCGAGTCGAACGGAAAATATTTGTCCGTCATGCCGTTTGCTCGGGTTGGTCAAATCGGGTCGGTCACACGGCAAACGTCACGCCGGCACCGGCAGGGTTTGCACTTTCCAGTGCAAACCCTGCCTCAAATATTTCCGCTCACTCGAGCGTTATACGGACAAAAATAACGGAGTAAGAAAATGATGATGATAATTGATGGACCAAACTTCGTAAATAAAATAATGGATTACGGAGTCGACAATGAATTCATTTGCAAATTCTTAAGCCTTCGAATGATTCCAACGATTGCGCACGAGGATCATAATGAAAACGCAGGTGGCCTTATCGAATTCGTCTGCTCTGGGAAATCATTTGGGCCCAGAACCAGAAGAATGAACTCTGAACAAACCAATCAATTAATTAATAGATTTATGAGGGAGCGAGGGGTGCACGTTGAAAGAGTCGAGATACCATCCGAAAATGATTCGGAAAAAGGAGTCGATATCACAATTGCGAACCTTTTTGAAATATATTCGGAAACGCAAGATGATTTTATTTTTGTATCCGAAGATAGAGATTATCTGCCAATGTTGAAGCGATTAAGGCATCGGGGTAAAAAGGTGATGCTCCTAACCCTTTCTAATAAATGCCCGGTCGAAATCATCAACGAATCATTCGGAGAGATAAATATCTCAAGGGATATCCGCCGACTCTTTTTAGAAAAACCATTTTCCATACATCGTGACGAATTAACAAAAGAGTCATTGAAGCATATGATCGCGGCGAGTTTAAACTCATATGATACAAGATTAAATTTAACGTATGACGGCATAATCCTTTTGGAAAGAAAAGGTGATTTCCACACGCCAAATATTGACAGGTACTTGATACTAAATTCCGGAATCGATGGATACGTCGGTCCCAAGGCAGCAAGCAATAGAGAATACATCGATGAATTGTTCGATGTGGTAAACAAATTTATTAATGAAGGCCCCTTGGGCTCGAATAAAATAGAGGATTTGGTCAAAGCGAAAGTTGAAAAATACTAAGAAAATTGAGGGCACCATCCTAAATGGTGTGCAAACTCCTCTTCAACATTGAAGTCGGCGAGAAAGTGTAAAATGCCTATAATCCGGCATATGCGCTCGCCGG
>Ga0207152_1162_pt1 | contig 13959 bp, 13 predicted proteins | sample Alteio_BWMinHeat_30_FD_153590 | JGI IMG/M metagenome (GOLD analysis project Ga0207152, IMG submission 153590) | Enriched cells from forest soil in Barre Woods Harvard Forest LTER site, Petersham, Massachusetts, United States -... | ecosystem: Environmental > Terrestrial > Soil > Temperate forest >... | reverse complement strand
CGATTCAGGTCTTGGCGGTCATATTCTCTTTGGTCGGTCCGGTGCCTATAAATAATCGGGTTGCACGATGGACGTCCTCCTCGCTTCCCCCGGACTGGAAGGCGCAGGAACATCGTTGGGACGTTTACCACTGGTTTAGAACCTGCGGATTGGTCATTGCGTTTGCACTTCTCGCCCTCAGTCTCGCTATAACTTGAGTTTGCCGCCCGGCAGGTGGAACGCGCACGCCCGTACGCCACTCACGGATATTTCAGGCGGAAATACATCTGGCTGGCCGATGGTGAAATCGCGGCCTGATATTCACTGCCCACGGTCCCGATTGCGTTCGTGGCGTTGACCCAGTTCGTGCCATCGGCCGTTGAACTCGCCTGCAGGGTGAAAACCACCGGAGACGCTGGCCACGCTGCAACCGCGGTGTTCGTTGCTGTCAGAAAGATGCGCATTAACGGCGCGCCGGGCAGGGCCGCCTTGAACGCGGCAATCTGCATCAGATAGGCGCCGGAATTCAACGCCGCTGTGGCATTATATGTCCCCGCGGTGGTGCTCACCTCGTCCTCCACAATATCGCTGTCGGGGGCGGTGATCATCCGTTCCGTGAACACGCCGGTCGGCCCTGTGTAGGCGCTGGACGTCATCCCCGCCCCAAAGAAAAGCTCGTTGGTCGCATTGACGGTCACCGGTCCGCTGCCCGCGTTGGAGTCGATGCCAGTGCCGGAATTTCCCCCGTCAAAAACGTTCGTCGCGGCCAGTCCGGAATATTCTGTGGCGCGCAGGTCCACAAAATTGGCCGGCTGATTGAACGTTACCGTCACTGTGTTGGTCCCCGTCTTGATGTTCGGCGCGTAATAAATTGCCTGGCTCAATCCATTGCCCCGGAAGGTGGGAACCGCCGTCTGATAGACGTTTCCAGTGGAATCACCCACGGCGATGATGCTGGCGTTTGTGTCGCTCCAGCCCACGGCGATGATATTGGCGTTCCCGGTTCTTTGCGCGGCCGGGTAGGCAACGGCAACCTGGCTTTGCGGCGTCTGCGGCGTCGCGTAATTCTGTTGCAGGAATGCGGGCCTCGGTGGCGGTGTCGGCAGTGGCGGAGGGTCGGGCGGAGGGTTCGTTTCCAACACCAGGATCCAGCCGCCGTCGTCGTCGGAATTGTTGAACGGCGGCGTGAAGTTGAGCGTGCCGCTGTTGGTGAAGGGCGAGCCGGTAATCAGCGTAAATGTCCTGCTGCTTGGATCAAACCATCGTGTCGTCGCTGGCGCGCTCAGTTTGGACATGTCCACCGTGAGCTGCCGGATGATGGGCGTATAAACAATTACCAGGCTTCCATCCGGCGTGCGCGCCGCGGTCAGATAGTCGTTGTCGGCCACGTAGCCGGTGTCCGAGAACGTGCCAAAACCGGCGGTCACGACTGTGTTGTTGGTGTCGGGAACCAGGTTATACCACGCGCGAGCCTCAAAAAATCTCTTCAAGTAGCCCATCTCAATCGCGCCCGGCGTGTCCAGGAAACCCTGCCAGCCGCTCAAAAAAGGCCACGTGTAATGGTTGCCATACATCTGGCCCGCCGCGCCGCATGTCATCGTCCAGTATTCCTGCTTGCGGAGGATCGGCGCGGTTGTCACCGGCCCCTGCAAACTCTCGAATTCGTAGTTCGCCTCCACCAGGAAATTTGGCAGGAAATTCGTGCGATTGTAATCCTGTTGCAGCTGCGCGTATGTGGGAGCATACGTGTAGGTCGCGTTGAGGCTGAGGATCGAGCTCCAGTTCGTGTCGTCCAGCGAACTGCTGACCAGGTAATCCAGCTCGGCTGTTTGCAGGTGGTTCGTGTCGTTGTCCTGAATGCCCAGTGCCACCGCGCGCACCACGGCATCATCCGCCGGGGTGCGCCAGTTCTGGAAATCATTCCCGCTCATCCAGATGATGTTCGGGAAATTCTTGTAGCGATTGCCCAGGAATTGCCCGTACGCGCGGCACCGGTTCGTGCCGTTGTCGAGCAGCGTCGTGCCCTGGTAAACCAGGCCGCCCGTTTCCGCCGGGTCGAGCAATACCTGAATCCCCTGTTGCGCCGCCAGGTTGATCATCTGGTCCGCGCGCGCAAAATACGCCTCGTTGGGCTTCGTCAGATCATACGAACTGGTGGAGGGGACATTCGCGGTGAAGGGAAGTATCCCGTCATACGTGCTTCCGTCCACGCGTCCGCCGGTGTACTCCACGCAGAGCAGGTTGATCCATGCCGTGTTGAATCCGTGCCCGCTGCGGTTCGCGAAGAATACCGCCGCGTCATTGGTGGCGAGGTTTACGATGAGTGACTGCGGCGATTCGCCGATGATCAAACACGGCGCGTTGTTTTGATCCACCAGGTAACGCCGGTTCGCGCTCTGCTTTAGTGGATAAACCGGCGCGCCCGCCGACCACAACGGGCTCGTCATAAGCCCGGCGACTAGAAGTGTCACCACCCGTTGTTTCAAAATGGACATGCGTCTCATTGTTTATAGGCCACTTTACGGGAAATGACAAAGACACCTTGCCGATTTCTGCATTGACTGGGAAGCCATTCCAGCCGCGCTGGCCGATTCAATGTGTTGACGCCGGCGTTGCCACAGGGTTGATTACACGCCATGCATTCTCCCGCAATGAATTCTTTGGGCGATGGCCGTCACATGCGAGTCTGCCTGTCCGAGGCCATGTTGCTCCTGATCTTGTTGCTCTGCGCCACTCGGTCTCAAGCCGCGGATCGGGATTGGCCCACCTATCTCGGCGATGCCGCCCGCAGTCATTTCTCGCCCCTCGACCAGATTGACCGCCGGAATGTTCAGCATCTCGAGGTGGCGTGGGTTTATCACTCGGGAGACGCGCGCGAAGACCGCTCTCAAAATCAATGCAACCCACTCATCGTCGATGGTGTGCTTTACGGCACCTCGCCCCAGTTGAAGTTGCTCGCCCTCGACGCCGCCACCGGCCGCGAACTTTGGCGGTTCGATCCCTCCGCCGAGAACAGACATCCGGGCTCGATTGCCGTCAATCGCGGCGTCGTTTATTGGGCGGACGGAAACGACCGTCGCATCCTGTACGTCGCGGGCAATTATCTCCATGCCGTCGATGCCAAAACCGGGAAGCTCGTTCCCACTTTCGGCAAAGATGGCCGGGTGAACATTAAAGAAGGGCTTGGCCGCGATGTCACCTCGCTGTACGTCACCGCCACCTCGCCGGGCATCGTTTACCGGGACTTGCTCATCCTTGGCAGCACGGTGGCGGAGGGGCCGGGGCCGGTCGCGCCCGGGCATCTGCGCGCATATAATATCCGCACCGGCGAGATGGCGTGGATTTTCCACACCATTCCTCACCCCGGTGAAATGGGTTACGAAACCTGGCCGCCCGATGCCTGGAAATTCATCGGCGGCGCGAACTGCTGGCCCGGCGCGGCGCTCGACGAAAAGCGCGGCATCGTGTTTGTGCCCCTGGGTTCGGCCGCTTTCGATTTCTGGGGCGGAAACCGCATCGGCCAGGAGCTCTTCGCCAACTGCCTTGTCGCCATTGACGCCGCCACCGGCAAACGCATCTGGCATTTCCAATTCATCCATCACGATTTGTGGGACCGCGATCCGCCCGCGCCGCCCACCTTGTTGACCGTCCGCCGCAATGGCAAAACCATCGACGCCGTCGCGCAGGTCACCAAATCCGGCCACGTATTCGTGTTCAATCGCGAAACCGGCGAATCGTTGTTTCCCATCGAGGAAAGGTCCGTCCCGCCGTCCGATTTGCAGGGCGAGTCCACCTGGCCCACCCAACCATTCCCTCTGAAACCCGCGCCGTTCACGCGCCAGGTGTTCTCGGCCGATGAAATCACCGACATCTCGCCCGAATCGCGCAAGGCCGTCATGGAACAATTCGTCAAAGTCCGGCCGCACACGCCGTTCATGCCGCCGAGCCGCGAGGGCACCATCATCTTCCCCGGATTCGACGGCGGCGCGGAATGGGGCGGCGCGGCGGTGGACCCGACGAAGGGCATTCTCTATGTCAACGCCAACGAAATGCCCTGGATTCTCACGATGGTCGAAACCTCCTCGGAATCCAACCCGGCATTGTCGGGCGGAGAACAGGTTTACAGCCGCATTTGCGCCGCCTGCCACGGGGTTAACCGCTCCGGCGATCCCTCGCACGCGTTTCCCTCGCTTACGGACATTGGCAAAAAATTCAAGAAACCCGACATCATCCAGTTGCTCGGCAACGGTCGGGGCCGGATGCCCGCATTCGCGTTTCTGTCCGCATCGCAAAAAGACGCCGTGGCTGGATTTCTCCTCGGCGAAACTCCCGTCGCCGATCCCGCCCACGAAGCCTCTGCGGGTGACGATGTCCTCCTGCGCGAGCCTTACACGCACACCGGCTACAACCGCTGGGTCGATACCAACGGATATCCCGCGGTCAAGCCGCCCTGGGGCACCTTGAACGCCATCGATCTCAACACCGGCGACTACGTCTGGCGCACTACCCTGGGTGAAGTTCCGGAATTGACCGCGCGCGGCATCCCTCCGACCGGCACGGAAAATTACGGCGGTCCCGTGCTCACCGCCAGCGGCTTGATTTTCATTGCCGCGTCCAACGATGAGATGATCCATGCGTTTGACCAGAAAACCGGAGCGGTTCTTTGGCAGACAAAACTCCCCGCCGGCGGCTACGCCACCCCCGCCACCTACATGCTCAACGGACGGCAGTACGTCGTCATCGCCTGCGGCGGCGGCAAATCGGGCACCAAAAGCGGTGATGAATACGTCGCGTTTGCGCTGCCAAAGTAGAGTTTGATTCTGCATGTCTTGCGGTTCAAAATGGAACGTGCCTTCAACCGCCGCATACAAAATCGTCAGGCTCGCCAGCGGCGTTCATAGCGTCCATTCGCTCGCCCATCGCGAAACCTTCCACCCCGTCATCGGGCCCGTCGCCGAAGCCGAAGCCCTCTACGTCAAACAACTCCGCCTCCCCGAACGCATGGCCTCCCACACCGGCGAATTCATCGTCTGGGACGTCGGCCTCGGCGCCGCCGCCAACGTCCTGACCGTCCTCCGCGCCACCCGCGCCGCGCGATGCCCGCTCCGCGTCATCAGCTTTGACCACACCCTCGAACCGCTGAAATTCGCCCTCGAACACGCCACCACCCTCGGCTACTTCACTGGTTACGAAGCCATCGTCCAAACCTTCCTTCGCGACCGCGAATGCAATTTTACCGATACCGATCGTGCCATCCATTGGCAACTCCATCTCGGTGATTTCCCAGCATTCCTTGCCCGCCAATCTACTCACGAGTCGCAGACCACGCAGTCTCCTCCCTCTCCGCCACTCGGTGGGGGAGAGGGCCGGGGAGAGGTGGCGCCATCGGGTGTTCGTCAGCCAGTTGCAGGTGACAACATCAAGCCGCGTGAAAATATCGCCTTGTCCACCCTCAACTGCTCCTTTCCCGCCCCGCACGCCATTCTTTTCGACGCCTTTTCCCCCGCAAAAAATCCCGCCATGTGGACGGCGCCGCTCTTTGCCAGTCTCTTCCGCCACCTCGACCCCTCGCGTCCCTGTGCTCTGCCTACCTATTCCCGCAGCACCATGCTCCGCGTTTCGCTTTTGCTCGCGGGCTTCTTCGTCGGCGCCGGCCACGCCACCGGCGAAAAAGAGGAAACCACCATCGCCGCCAACACGCTCGATTTGATCTCCGAACCACTCGACCAAAAATGGCTCCAACGCGCCCGCAACTCCACCAGCGCCGAACCGCTCTGGGAACCCGTCTATCGCCAGGCGCCCTTGTCCGATGAAACCTGGGAAAAGTTGCGCCAACACCCGCAATTCAAGTAGTCTAACTGCATGGGCGCCTTTTACGGATCAATCTTGATCAAAAGCAAGGACGTCGTTCGGATACGAACCGTTCTCGAAGCTGTCGCCAAAGATTCCGCTCGTAAATTTCTGGTCGGCCCACCTTTGAAAGGCTGGGTCAGCGTCTTCCCAAGTGACCATGGGCAGGACATAACAATATCCGCAAGCATCGCGGAGCAATTTTCCGCCGACATCTTTCAACTAATGGTTCATGATGATGACATCTTTGCCTATCACTTTTACAGGAATGGGCGGCTAACCGATCAATACAACTCCTGTCCGGATTATTTCGGCGGCGTGTCCGAGCGGGAGAAGCAGGAGCAACGAGGGCAACCCGAAGCATTCTCGGATTTGCTGGTGAATCGGTCGAATCTCGCCAAAATCAAGGAACTGCTCGGAGAAGAGAAAAGTGATAAATTTGTTTTCGAGCACGCGCGGATGCAGGAATTCACCAGATTGGTTGGACTGCCAAACGCCGTTTCCAGCTATGAGTATTTACAGGAAGGGGAAAGAGATGGCATCCAGGGATGGAAGAATTTTATTCATGTTCCCGATTTAAAGGCGGAAAAAGAGGCGAAACGTAGGGCCAAGTTGGAACTAAAAGCCGCAAAAAAGCGGCTTCAGGATGAAGGGTTGTTTCTTTCGGAATTGCTGCCACCTGGCTCCAAAAAACAGGCGATACATGCTTATGTTCATTGTTGTGCTGATACACTGCGTGGCGGTTTCTTGGTCTGTTGGGGCTCTGCATTTGACCAAATCAGCCGGATTCCCCTTCTATCCTTTAATCCTTTGGTATCAAAAATTCCAGTTGAGTCGGGATTGATGTTCGATGAGAGATACGTTTCATTTGAAATGAGCCGATCAGGAAAATGGTTTGCTGCGTCCCACGGGAAAGTGCAGGTCTGGAATTGGGAGCAAAGTAATATCGCATTTGAAATCGAACATCCTACATTTGTTAGCAGCCTTGGCTTCGACCAGCATGAACGAAATTTGATAATCGCTGATTCTGATAAAATTATCATTTTCTCATTGGAGACAGGGCGGAAAGCGTATGAGTTTGAAATCGGTTCGGGTGGGCGGGGTGGCGCTGCCCTGCATCCCGACGGCGTTTATCTGGTCGTTAAAAACCGAAACAATCTTTCACTGGTTAATCTGGAGACGCGGCAAATTGAAAAGACTCTTGTTTGCAAAGGGACCATGGCCCTTGACTTGCCTCCAAGAGAGGAAATCGAAGAAATGGTCAAAGGGATCAAGAAAATTCAGGCGGATGAAACTGTGAACGAATTATCATCACGGATGGAAAGAATGATTCCAGGATCCGCTCTGGTCGGAAGGAAACTCCTCATTCCGATAACCGAAGGCATGATGAAGTTTGGCTTTAATCGTCAAGGAGACATACTTTTTTGCGGCACGAACAAGGGTGTGCGGGCGTTTAAATGGAGCGAGCTGATGCTGGCTGGGAATGAAACCCCCAAACCCGTTTATTCTGCTAGTTGTCCCACTGAGGACCCCAATGGTGCTTACGTTCAAGATTTCTTCCTGGATGAGTCAAGAAATCAACTTTTGTTCTGCGGCCATTATGGAAAGATCTGCTATTTGAATCTTCTAACTGGAAAATCTGGAATCCTGCTTGAACTTCCTGATAAGCTTTGGATTACAGGCATGGCGTTGTCAAAAGAAGGAATCGCACTCGGCTGCATATGTCGTCCATGTTTTGACGATCGCAATCGTGAAGTATCCCGCCTCCAATTCTGGAATTACCCAGCACTTTGTCAAAGGGCCGGCCTCGAATGAATCCAATAGCCCAATTCGAGCAACTCATCTCGGGCGTGGATCCCATTCTTCGTGGCACGAAAGTTCCCTCTCTTGCCGCCCCGCACGCCATTCGTTTCGACGCTTTCTCCGCCAGTAAATACCCCGCCGTCTATCGCCAGGCGCCCTTGTCCGATGAAACCTGGGAAAAGTTGCGCCAACACCCGCAGTTCAGGTAACCATGCCAGCCGATTACAACAATTTATGGTGGGCCATTGACGGAGTCTTGGCCGGCATGGGGCTTCCGTACATTGACCCCGCGCGGCGATACAATCCCGGCGGGACTTTGGACCAATACAATGACGAGCTTCCCTCCATTTATCATGCGGGAATTCGTGCCGTCGTTTGTCTGCTGAATATTCCGGGCGATCTTCCGGTATTCGAGGCTGCCGGATTTGAGTTTCGGTGCCTCCCCATCCCGGATGGCCAGCCGCCAACCGAATCCCAGGCGCTCGAATTTGTCGCTTATGTTGATTCTTGTCGTTTGCGGAACTTGCCGCTGGTGGTATTCTGTCAAGCCGGAGTGGGCCGGACGGGCACGATGATTTGCTGTTACCTTGTGCATATCGGCATGACCGCCGCCGTGGCCATCGCGCATGCGAGGATCAACGAGCCTTCCGCCGTCGAAACACGGGGCCAGATATTGTTTTTGCAAGAATTTGAACGCGCCCAAAGAAGCAATGGATAATCACACCCAATTCCAGCAACTCCTTTCCGGCACGCAGCCCATTCTCGCGCTCGCGCCGATGCAGGATGTCACCGACCTCCCGTTCTGGAAACTCATGGCGGCCTACGGCGGTGCGGACGTCTATTACACCGAATATTTCCGCGTCCACGCCGTGTCCCATCTCGAAAAATGGATTCTCGAATCCATCACCAAAAATCCCACCGGCAAACCCGCCATCGCGCAGATGATCGGCAACGACATCCCCTCCCTCGTTCGCGCCGCCACCGAGTTGCAGCGATATCCCATCGCTGCCATCGACCTGAACCTCGGTTGCCCCGCGCCCATCGTCTATCGCAAATGCGCCGGCGGCGGACTCCTCCGCGAACCCCGCCGTGTGGACGCCATCCTCGGCGCCCTCCGCGACGCCATCTCCGTCAAGTTCACCGTCAAGACCCGACTCGGCTTTGATTCGCCCGCGGTCTTCGACGAACTCCTTCCCATCTTCGCGCGCCATTCGCTCGACCTCCTCACCGTCCACGGCCGCACCGTCCGCGAAATGTACCGCAGCGAAGTCCATTACGATTACATCGCCCGCGCCGTCCAGGCCGTTCCGTGCCCCGTCCTCTCCAACGGCAACGTCTATTCCGCGCGCAAGGCCGGCGAAGTCCTCCAGCTCACCCGCGCGCGCGGCCTTATGATCGGTCGCGGCGTCATCCGCAATCCCTGGCTCTTCCACCAGATCCGCCAGCATCAACGCGGCGAACCCCTCTTTGTCCCCACCGGTTTCGACGTGCTCAATTACATCCGCGCCCTCTATGAAACCGTCCGCCCGCCGGACATCCGGGAATCCGCGCACATTCAGAAAATGAAAAAATATCTGAATTACATCGGCCTCGGCATCGAACCCACCGGGCAGTTCCTCCATCACATCCGCCGCGTCACCACCGAAGCCGAATTTTTCCGCCTTTGCGAATTCCACCTCAGCCACGACCTCCCCATGCCGCTCGAACCCTTCTCCCTCGATCTCAAGGAAACCGACGTCATGGCCGGAGAACATCTTTGATAACCGTTGGTTATCCATACCTATACGGCTTCGACATGACGAACGAATTCGGCAAATGCCGTATTTCTCGCACCGCCCCGTCAGTCAACAGCACCTCCACAATATCAAACCGTATCTTCACCGGCGGCTGGTTCAGCAGCTTCAGGTAATCCAGCGCCGTCTGTGACAGCAACCTCCGCTTCCGCGCATTCACACTCGCCGCCGCGCGCACCCAAGCCTCCGACGACCGCGTCTTCACCTCCACGAACACCAGGCAATCCCCGTCGCGAAACACCAGGTCAATCTCACCCCGGTGTGATCGATAATTCGCCGTCAGAAATTTCAACCCCAGCCCCCGCAGATGCTTCCTCGCCGCCCGCTCGCCCAATTCTCCGCGCACCTCGGACAGCGCCTTCTCCCTGTCTCCCCGCAGTGCCTTGATGCGTTCCCAAAGATTCATCGCATCAATTAAGTCATGGGTGAAAGGTCAATCAAAGACCGATTGAGTGGTGGATCAAGGGTTATGGAGAGGGGGATGGATTCGTTTCGACGCAAGCCTCCAGTCCAAATCTTTTGATCACTTTTTGCTCATTCTTATCCGTCGTGTAAATGAATGCCGCCTTCTCCGCAAGTGCAGACGTGCAAACGGGGCAGTACCCTGTTTCATCACTGTCGACTGCATTACACTTCTGACAATAAAGGTAATCTTCGCACCTGCATTCTTTATACATTTGCCGGAGAATGAGTATCAGAACTACCGAAACTCCAAAAACAATCACTCCGACGATCCCAACCCAAAACATTTTGTCAGATACTTTTCCTCGAAGGGAATCCCGCAACTCGTCAATCACGAAGTGGAATTTTCCAAAAAGTGCCAGGGCCGCAATTGAAGAAAAAATCAGCACCCCAATGGGGAGAACCATCAAAGAGGATTTGCGACGCACGCGTTTTACTTCTTTAATCAGAATTTCTTTCAATTCATTTGGAACCTTGGCGTACATTTCACACCTTTTAGGGGTTGCTCATCTTTTCAGACTCAATATCAAACAACTCCATTTCGATTTCCACCGGCCTGAACGGCGAAAAACTCCGCCGATGAATCGGGCACGGCCCCTTCGCCGCGATCGCCGCCAGATGTTGCGGCGTCCCGTAGCCCTTGTGCTCCGCGAAGCCGTACCCCGGGTACAGCCGGTCGTATTCCTGCATCAACCGGTCCCGCGTCACCTTTGCCACCACGCTCGCCGCGGCGATCGAATAACTCCGGCAATCCCCCTTCACCAGCGGCGTGTTCGGAAACCGCAGCGACTTCACCGGCCGCCCGTCCACCAGCACGTGTTGCGGCGCGGGCTGCAATTGCTCCAATGCCAGGCCCATCGCCCGGTGCGCCGCCTGCAAAATATTGATCCGGTCGATCATCTCCACGTCCACCGTCGCCACGCCGAAGTGGATCTCCGGATGCGACGTGATGATCTTGAAATACTTCTCCCGCTCCTCCTCCGTGAGCTGCTTCGAATCATTCAGTCCGCGCAGCTTCGAATACAACCCCGCTTCAAGCCAGCTATGCGGGAACAGCACCGCCCCCGCCACCACTGGTCCCGCCAGCGGCCCGCAACCCGCTTCGTCCACGCCCGCCACCAGCGTCGTGCCCTTCTGCCAGAGCTCACGCTCGAATCCCAGCCGGTTCCCGTGCCGCGCGCTCATCGTTGTGGTTCCATCTCCGCACCAAACTATCCCCCGGCCCAATCCGCGCAAACAAATTCTCACCACAAGTCCAACGACACACGCTGGCAAGGTAGGGCGCGCACTTCCGCGTAACAATCCGCACTTTTTTTTCGTGTAAATCTGATTCACCCCGACGCGCGGTCGGGCCGCTTTCCCCGGAACCGTGAGTTTGCGCGTTTTGCCCTCCCAAGCCCCGTCCGGAGCGGCTGAAACTCCGCCTTCTCCTTAAACCTTGATTTTTTGGCCTGGCCGCCATATCCTCCTCGCCCAGAGCGGCCGGGATTTTCCAACCCCCGCTCACTCGGCCACAAACGATATATTCGGAGGACTTTTTATGAAAAAATATGCGCGTCTTGTGCTGGTCTGCGGTTTCCTGTCGACGGCCATAAGCCCTTGCTCTGCCCAGCCCGCTTTTCAGAATCTGGATTTTGAATCCGCCAATGTGCCGGACATCTCCTTTGGGCAGTATCCTCCAAGTCTCGCATTTAGCAATGTTTTCCCGGGTTGGACGGGATACATCGGAACCCAGCAAATCCCGTTTGCAGGCGAGAACGCTTTCACCACGGGCGCCCCAAACATAGCGATTTTGACAAGGAATTATACCCGTAGCGCGGATATCCCGGTATTCGCAGGTAACTATTCGGCGGTTCTACAGGCCGGGTTGCTTCCGCCGTACGATGCTTCTTCTATTGTTTCGGCTGCCATTGTGCAGACCGGTCTCATTCCTGCCACCGCCCGATCCATTCAGATCACTGTTCGGGATCTTGAGGGCATGCCGGCGCTCGATGCGCTGGGTGTGACCGTGGGCGGTCAGAATATCGTGATGGTCCCGCTCCAGGTGACGCCCGGATATACAGGATATACAGTTTGTGCCGGGGATATCTCCGCGTTTTCCGGCCAGGTCGATGAACTCAGGATTGAGGCTCATCCGATCATCCCCCATGATTCAAATGCCAGCTTGGAGCTGGACTCCATCCAGTTTTCCCTGGCGGCGGTTCCTGAGCCGCCCAGCTTGAATCTGGCAACCGGTGCATTTTTGCTCGCATTCCTTTTCGCCGGCCCAGCCGCGGAGCGGCGCAAGAAGGTAGCCCGCGGCCTCAGCCGTGGGTTCGCGCGTTTGTTCCTCCTAGCCCCGTCAGGGGCGACAGAACCTTCGCCCTAAGACCTTGACCATTGCCAGACCTGGTGCGGGTATTCCGCCCGACTGCTTGCACAAGACTTTACCGTCAAAAGACTTGCGCAAATCAAATCCAGACTTCCTTTGGCACACAACCCGCTTCTGTTATATTATTTATCGGCCGTCCATGGACACCATCATAAATCCGGTTAATTCCAGGAAGTCGTTCCACAATCGGGCGGCTTGGTGGAGCTTTTCCATTCCCTTCATCACTGCCGCCGTTACATTTGCCCTCACCTGCGCGGTAATCCACAATTATTTGGACCGCGATTCCTTCGTTTTGTGTCTGATTTGGGCTTTTTGTTTTCAGATTATCGGCGCTATTTTGGGCCTGTTAAGCCTGTTTGGAATTCCGCGGCACGGAGCCAGACTTATTTTGTGGAAAGCCGCAATCGGTATTCTTGCGAGCTGCGGCATCGGATATGTGATTCCTTTACTGGCATTTGCTTTTTCGTGGCACGGCTGTTAATGCGAATATGAAATTCTGACTTTTTACCTCACGGTCAACGCCGTCTGGCACATTAAATTCCACTTCATTTCCAGCACAAAATGCCGCCGTTGAAGGACTTGCGTAAATCGAGTTCGCGCTCCCTTTGGCACACATCCCGCTTTTCTATGCGTGAGAATGGCTGGCTATATACCAATTGTTAAATTGGCTGAACCGGCGACACGATATGACAAACCGCAGCCGTGATCCAATTTCATTCGTCACCCTGGCAGTTCTCGTTTTCATAGCGAGTCAGTTCCTGCTGTACACCAGTTTTTCATCGGGGCTGCATTCGGATTTATCTTTGGGTTGGCTTCAACTTCATCGGCACGGGCTCAATTGGTCTGTCGGACAGTTCAATTTCGGTTTCTTGATGGCCGATGTGATTTCGTCTATTGCTTTCACTTGGGTTTTATCGAAGGCCTTGCGGCGGTGGATCGCGTGACTACACGCGGCAACCAACGGCGTTAGGTTCTACTCCCCCCGCCGAATCCTGCTCGCCAGCGGCAGTCGCTGAGCTTAGTTTACACGCATCTATGCATCAGCGTGTTATCGCGGGTTTAAAGTTGCTGGTGGTCGTTTGCGCCATTGGATTTACCGGCTGTCGTTCCCTTTCATATATTCACAGGGCACCGGAAGATCCGCAGGCACTTTGGATGGCGGCACTCAAAGGTTTTGAGGGGTCGGTGTATTACGTCGGCAGCGACGGAGACGATTCTTATTTTCGCGCCGGAAAGGTGTTTTACTCTCGGTACAAGGCACAGACTTCCAAGATTCGCCTCCCACGCACTTTCCCGTTTGGTAAAGGAGATCCTTATCTTGTGACGCAGGATATGGTTTACGTTAGACAATAACCGATATGTCTGACGCCGTGCGAGTCATTGTAAAAATTCTTTGAACTCGTAGCTCCGCCGTTCAACCAACCCTTCCCCCAATCTCCCCCGCCAAATCCTCGCCGTCCTTTTTTATATACGAACGGTCGATTGCGTATTAATCGTTAAGCAGCGGGTCTGATATGGATACTTTCCTCTATTTGCTGACCGTCGTGGGAATCGGCGCGCTCATCGCTGCCATCCCGTGTGGTCTTGCATTTCTGCTGACGAGAAAATTATCCCTTTGGCTCCGACTTTTGATAACCACGTTCTTGGCAGCCTTGATTTGCACTCCCGCCGCTGTTGTCGGCGAGGGCGGCGCCGGAATTA
>Ga0207152_1161_pt1 | contig 14038 bp, 10 predicted proteins | sample Alteio_BWMinHeat_30_FD_153590 | JGI IMG/M metagenome (GOLD analysis project Ga0207152, IMG submission 153590) | Enriched cells from forest soil in Barre Woods Harvard Forest LTER site, Petersham, Massachusetts, United States -... | ecosystem: Environmental > Terrestrial > Soil > Temperate forest >... | reverse complement strand
CGACCAAGGAGGAAGTCGACCGGGCCGTCCAGCGCTACCTGTCCGCGCGCGAACAGGCCCTGACCAAGAGCAAGAAAATCGCGCTGGAGTTGAGCGAATGGGCCGCTGCCGGGGACTGGCGTCTGCTCTTCATTCACCGCGACCGGGTGGCCAAGGTGACCCCGGACGATGTCAACAAGGTGGCCGCCAAATACCTGCGCCAGAGCAATCGCACGGTCGGCATGTTCATTCCGACGACGGAAGTGGCCCGCACCCCCGTGCCTCCCAATCCGGATGTCGAGGTCCTGGTCAAGGACTACAAGGGGGGCAAATCCCTGTCCCAGGGGGAGGTCTTCGAAACGACCCCCGAAAACATTGAAAAACGCGTGCAACGCCTGACTCTGCCCAGCGGCGTCAAGGTTGCCTTGCTCAACAAGAAGACGCGCGGCGACGCCGTCATCGGCAGCATGGTCCTGCATTTCGGCAATGATAAATCGCTGCTGGGCAACACGACCGCGGCCAGCTTCATTGGCTCACTCATGATGCGCGGCACCAAGAAGCACACGCGCCAGGAAATAGAGGACATGCTCGACAACCTGAAATCGACCCTCCACGGCGCCAGCAGCACGGGTTCCTTGACTTTTGGCTGGCAAAGCAAGCGCGACCAGCTTCCGGCCGTGCTCGATCTCTTGCGCGAGGTGCTGCGCGAGCCGACTTTTCCCGATAAGGAGTTCGACATCCTGAAAAGCAACCAGAAACAGGCGCTCGAGAAGGCGCTGACCGACCCGCAGGCCCTCGCTCCCAAAGCACTTACCCGCAAGCTCAACCCCTATCCCAAGGACCATATCCTGTACACGCCTACGATCCAGGAATCCATCCAGCGCCTGGAAAAGGTGAACGTTGCCGACGTCAGCCGCATCTACCAACAGCAGGTCGGCGGCACTTTGGGGGAGATCGTGTTGGTCGGTGATTTTGATACGGACAAGATCGTCAAACAATTGGAAATGCTGTTCACCGATTGGAAAGCGCAGGTCCCTTATCAGCGCCTTGCCCGCACTGCCAACACCAAGGTCCCCGCGTCCAAGGAGGATATTCTCGTGCCGGACAAGGAAGGCGCCACCTATGTGGCCGGCATGACTTTTCCTTACATGGATACCGCCCCCGATTATGCCGCTCTCGAAGTTAGCAACTATATTCTGGGAGGCAGTTTCACGTCGCGGCTGTGGATGCGGCTGCGGGAAAAAGAAGGCCTGTGTTATGGAACCGGCTCGCGTCTGAATGTCGATTCCCAAGATCCCTATACCACGTTTGTGACCTTTGCCATCTGTAATCCAGACAACATCGACAAGGTAGATAAAGGGGCGGTGGAGGAGATCAGCAAGCTTGTCAAGGACGGTGTGGCCGCGCCCGAGTTGGAAAGTGCCAAGAAGGGCATCCTGGAGGAGATGAAGGTCCAAAGGGCCAGCGACAACGGCATCGGCACCATGTTGCGCCAGGGACTCTACCTGAACCGAACCATGCAGTATTATGCCGATTTGGAGAAAAAAATCGCCGCCCTGAAGGTGGCCGAGGTGAACCAGGCTCTGGCGGCGCATCTCTCTCCTGAGAGGCTGGTAATCATCCGCGCCGGCGATTTCAAGAATGCCGGCGAAAAGAAGTAACTTCTCGTTCCCAGGCTCCGCCTGGGAACGCACTGCCTGCGAGGCTCCGCCTCGCTTGCCGGTCGCGGCCCTCGCCTGGGCCAATTCGGCAGGCGGAGCCTGCCGGGCAGCGCGTTCCCAGGCGGAGCCTGGGAACGAGGTTTGGGGCTGAATCCTAATCCATGGTCGAAAACGCTCCTTTCTTGACGCATCACCATGCTGGTTTGACCATCGAGGGTTACTCGCGGGCAGCGGTGCAGAGTTACTGGCGGGTGCCGGAGCTCAAGATCGGTTTCGATCTCGGCGCTCAGCCCTGGGACTTCATGGGTACGCCCACGTGGCTGGTGACCCACACGCATCTCGATCATATCGCCGCCTTGCCGGTCTACGTCGCGCGGCGCCGCATGATGAAGATGGAACCGCCCGTCATTTATCTCCCGGAAGAGGCGGTGGAAGATGTGCGCCGGCTCCTGCTTATCATGCAGCGGCTTGATCGCGGCCGGATGGTGTGCGAGCTGCGCGGCATCAGCGGGGGACAGGAAATCGAGCTGTCGCGCGACCACGTCGTCACCGCCTTCGCGACCACGCACACGATCCCTTCCGTGGGCTATCTCGTTTGGGAACGGCGCAACAAGCTCAAGGAAGAGTACCAGGGGCTGCCCGGCGACAAGATCCGCGATCTGCGGCTTGCCGGCACCCAGGTGACGCGCGAGATCCGCACGCCGCTGTTGGCCTATACGGGCGATACCAGCCCGGCCGGAATCGATAACTATCCGCCGGTGTTCGAGGCGAAGGTGCTCATCACCGAGATGAGTTTTATTCGCCCCAATCATCGGCGCGAGAAGATCCACAAGTTCGGCCACATGCACCTGGATGATTTCCTGGAACGCGAGGAGCGTTTCAAGAACGAGCTCATCATTGCCGCCCATTTTAGCACCCGTTACCATCCCAACGAGGTGCGCCGCTACCTGGAAACCAAACTCCCCCCAAGTTTGCGCGAGCGCGTAAAGTTGTGGTTGTAATTCGAACCAACGCTAAACATTGCACGTGATTCCTGCCGATGGGAATCGTGGGTCGATTTTGCAAGCACGACCCCGGGGGACACTCTCGATGTATGAGACGCGATTTGGGCTCACTCGCCGGCCTTTCCCGGCGACGCCGGATGATGCGCTGTATTATCCGGCGACGGGACATGAGGCGGCCCTGGCGACCCTGTTAAGGTCTATCGATGACGAAGAGGGGATGGCGCTACTCAGCGGCGCTCCCGGCACGGGTAAAACGTTGCTGGGTTATTGTTTGAGCGAACGCCTGGGACCGGAGATGGTTTCCGCCTTTCTCCCCAACAGTCATCTGGCCGACCGCAGCGCCCTCTTTCAAGCGTTTCTCTACGACCTCAATCTTCCCTACGAAGAGGGGAGCGAACAGGTCTTGCGCCTGCGCTTGACCGATTATTTACTGAAGAACTGTGGCGCGGACCAACGGTCCATCCTGATCGTCGATGAAGCCCAACACCTGAGTGTCGATCTCCTGGAAGAATTGCGCCTTCTGGGCAATCTGGAGGCTGGAGGCAAGAAGGCGGTACAGGTTATCCTGTTAGCCCAACCCGCACTCTTGCAAAAACTTGCCGATCCGCAGCTGGCTTCGCTCCACCAGCGTCTCATGGTTCGCAGCCAGGTCGAGCCGCTCGGTGTCGAGGAAGCTCTCGATTATTTATTGCACCATTTGCGCCAGGCGGGGGGCAGTCCTGAAACAATCATTGATGAGGCAGGGCTCGAAGTCCTGGCGCGCGGCACCAGGGGAGTACCGCGGCTGCTCAACCAGGCAGGCCATCAAGCGCTGCTGTTGGCCCATGCCGCCGACCTGAGCATCGTGGATGCGGAGGCCGCGCTGGAAGCGCTGGCCCACTTGGGCCTGGAAACTGATGACAACGACGAGGCACGCGATGATCCGGGCGCGCGGGGTGGCGTAAGCTCCCCAGTAACGAGCGCCGCGGTATTATCCGATCCAGGTCTGCGCCTGGCGGAACCCACGAGGCGCCTCGCGTAAAACGGAAACCGCATTCGTGAGAATGCAGGCTGAACGATCACCCCGCATTCCCACAAATGCGGCGGCAAGTCTATCAACGAGGAACGACGCATGGGCAGGATGCTCGAGACACTGAAGCAAGGACCCAAGCCACACGCGGAACAATGCGTCGTGGATTGGACGATGCGTGAACCTGAAGACGTGCCGTATATCGAAGTCGGTTCCGGCAAAAAGGTCGAAGGCTCCTCGCAGGTCATGGCCATCAAGCACCCGCCCCAACCCCCGGTGCAACCGCCGCACCCGGCAACCGAGAAAAACCTGGCCACCGTGTTTACCCCTCTGCCCACGGCCCCCGCGCGGGAGCCGCAAAACCCGCCCACCTCGTTTAACCCGGAGCCAACGGCGACGGCGCGGACTCTACCCGCGACCGACAAAACCCCAGCGACGACTCAAAAAGCCCTTATGTTGACCGAGGCGAAGCCGATGGGCGTCGTCTTCGAATCCTGGCCCACCATGCTCGTTCCCTCCCGCGGCATCGCGCCCGAGGTGATTACTTTTCACGAGCCTGGCCATGCCATCAGCCAGCAATATGCAGCCCTTTTCGGCAAAATCCTGGAAGGCCAAAACGGGCCGGGGACCAAGGCCATCATGCTCAGCGGGTCCAAGCCCAACGTGGGGACGACAACTGCTTTATTGAATTTGGCGGTCGTGGCGGCCGTTCAGGACAAACGCCGCCTGGCCTTGGTCGATGCCCACCTGATGCGGCCCACCCTGGCGCACCGGCTTGGTTTGGCGGTAACCACCGGCCTTCAGGAAGTGCTGGCAGGCAACGCCGCCCTGGAACCGGCGGTACTGAAAACCCCCATCGCCGGCATGTACTTGATTGCCGCCCGCTCCGAGGACAACGCCACCGTCGGGCATATCAGCGCGGAAGCCCTGGCCTGGCTGCTCGGTTGGCTCAAGGAACGTTTCGACCTGGTGCTGATCGACGGCCCCGGCATGGACGAAGGCCCTGAAATCACCACGCTGGCGCCTGTTTGCGACGGCATGTACCTTGTCGTTCCCCAGGGGGAAACCGCTCCCCCCCACCGCGCCATGGCCAACAACATCGGCCGCCACGGCGGCCGCCTCAAAGGGCTGATTCACACGCATTGCGAAATGTAGGGGGGGGAAAGAGAAGACAGAAGACAGAAGACGGAAGGCAGAATTCTGTCTTCTGTCTTCTGTCTTCTGCCTTCTGCCTTCTTTCTTCTCACTTCTTTCCTTCCAATTCCTTGACCAGTTCCGCCACCAGCGCTGGTTTGCCCTGGGCAACCAGGTGATCGATGCGCGATTGCGGCACGCCCAGTTTGGCCATGGCGGCGGCCGCATCGGCCCACGCCTTGGCTTTCTTCTTCCCTTCCGCCAGGTACAATTCGCCCACGAGCTCCGCCAGGCGCTGGTGCTTCAAGTCCCCCTGGTTGTCGTAATAGCGTTTGATAATCTTCTGTTGGTTCGGCGAATAGTTGCGCGGCTGCTTGTTCTCGCCCATGATTCTTTCCCTTTTGGCCATGAAGAACTTTCCAGAATTGTCTCGCCGAGCCGAACTGCGCACAATACCAAAGCATGAGTTTAGCGGGGACCAAACGTTTAGCGGGGAGCCGCAGGCGACCGCCCCGGAGATATTTCCCATGCGTGCCCTGATCCAACGTGTCACCCAAGCCCGCGTCGTCGTTGACGGCGCCACCGTCGGCGAAATCAACCGGGGACTTCTCGTGCTGCTCGGCATCACCCACGAGGACACGCCGGCACAAGCGCAATGGTTGGCCGACAAGGTGGCGTCGCTGCGGGTTTTCGCCGATGGCGAGGGCAAGATGAATCGCGACGTCAGCGAGGCCGGGGGCGCCGTGCTGATCGTCAGCCAGTTCACTCTCTACGGCGACGCCCGCAAGGGACGGCGGCCGAGCTTCGTCCAGGCAGCCGGTCCAGAAAAAGCCATTCCTCTTTATGAGGCGTTTATCAACGGCATCAAGGCCCTGGGTATTCCCACGGCCACCGGCCGCTTCGGCGCCATGATGCAGGTCGAGCTGGTCAACGACGGCCCGGTGACGTTGCTGGTTGACAGCAAGTAATCCGCCGGTAGGATGGGGAAATTAAATCACGATAGATTTATCGTTTTGCGCCTGCACGATCCCGCGAGCGCGAAACGATAAAATCGAAACCACCCGCGAAAGGCAGGAAGACCTTGAGCCAGTTGTTTGCCAAGAAATCGTTGAAGGTGTTGCTGGATGAAATGGCGGGCGAGCATCGCCTGCGCCGCATCCTGGGGCCGGTGAGTCTCTCGGCCCTTGGCATCGGTGCCATTATCGGCACTGGCATCTTCGTGTTAACAGGATTAGCGGCCCGGAATTACGCCGGCCCTGGCCTGGTGCTCTCCTATGTCATCGCCGGCCTGGCTTGTGCGTTTGCCGCTCTGTGCTATGCCGAGTTCGCGTCCATGGCTCCCGTGGCCGGCAGCGCTTACACCTACGCCTACACCACCCTCGGCGAGCTCATGGCTTGGATCATCGGCTGGGACCTGGTCCTGGAATATGCCATGGGGTCGGCTACCGTCGCGAATGGCTGGTCCAATTACTTCCTTAAATTCCTGGGACTGTTCAAGGGGGAAGGAGGCAAAGCGCTGTTAACCATTCCCTTATGGTTATCCATGGACCCGTTCTCGGCCGCCGAGCAACACACCGACTACACGACGGCTCAAACTCTCCAAGTGGCTTCGGCGGTGGCGTATGGAGAGGATAACTCGAAAACGAGTCTGCCTGCCGCCACTCATCGCGTCGAAAAGGTGGAAGTAATCTTCACCCCCGAATCGGTGACGCAGGTAAAGCAAATTATCGGTGCCGGAGCGGACAACTCGGTGGCTCGCGTCAAGCAATCATTACAGGGGGGGTTGCAATTTGATGCCAAGACCGACCCGCAAACGAAATTGCACGTCAATATCGTCGCGGATAACAAGGATGGGTATGAAGCATACGAACACACACCGCTCCAATTTGGCAGTGTCCATATCACCCTTAACTTGATTGCCATCCTGATCGTGGCGGCCATTACGACCATTCTGGTCATCGGAATCCGAGAAAGCGCCACGTTCAACGGCATCATGGTCCTGGTCAAGTTGGCAGCCGTTTTGTTCGTCATTTTCGCGGGGATTGGCTACGTGGATGCCAGCAATTGGTCCCCATTCTTGCCTTACGGCATGAGCGGGGTGCTGGGTGCCGCGGGGGTGATATTCTTTGCCTACATCGGCTTTGACTCCGTTTCCACCCATGCCGAGGAAGCCAAGAACCCCAGCCGGGACGTGCCCATCGGTATCCTCAGCTCCCTGGCAGTCTGCACCGTTCTTTACATCGCCGTTACTCTGGTCATCACCGGCATGACGCCTTATACGGAACTTACCTTGAATGCGCCAATCGCCAATGCCTTCGTGGGCCACAACCTTGAGGCAGCCTCGGTGATTATTACCATCGGCGCCTTGACAGGGATTACCAGCGTGCTACTCGTGATGCTCTTGAGCCAGCCGCGCGTCCTCTTGGCCATGGCGCGGGACGGCCTTTTGCCGGAGAGCTTTTTCGGAGCGGTCCATCCCCGTTTCCGCACGCCGCATAAAGCCACAATCTTGACCGGCATTTTCGCGGCCACCACATCCGCATTCCTCCCTTTGGAAGCACTGGGCCACATGGTAAGTATCGGCACTTTGTTCGCATTCGTGGTTGTCTGTGCCGCAGTCTGGATCATGCGCCGAACGAACCCCAATTTGCCGCGCCCCTTCCGCACCCCCGTGATTTCGTTCGTGGCGCCGGCGGGCATCTTTCTTTGCCTCATGATGATGATTTATTTGGGCTGGGAGAACTGGGCCCGCCTCTTTGGTTGGCTGGCTATCGGCTTGTGCATTTATTTCTTGTATAGCCGCCACCATAGCCATCTCGGCAAGGAGCTACGGGGCGAAATCTCAACACATGGCGTTTCCCCCGCCGGCATGCCTCTCGATGGAGCCAAACCCCGATGAGCACGGAAACCCCGCGAAATCCTCCTGCGGGTTTCCAGCAGCGGCTTGGCCTGTTCGATGCCACCATGCTCGTCGCCGGCTCCATGATCGGCTCGGGCATCTTCATCGTCTCGGCCGACATCGCCAGGGACGTCGGCTCCAGCGGTTGGCTGCTCCTCGTGTGGATTTTGACCGGCGTCATGACGATCATCGGCGGCCTCAGCTATGCCGAGCTGGCGGCCATGATGCCTCGCGCCGGCGGGCAGTACGTCTATCTGCGCGAGGCGTATAGCCCCTTGTGGGGTTTTCTGTACGGCTGGACGTCATTCCTCGTCATCCAGACGGGAACCATCGCGGCGGTCGGGGTGGCATTTGGCAAGTTTCTTGGCGTTTTGATGCCTCAACTTGGTACGGACGCCATTCTTTTCCGCCTCGACAATCTCAATATCAACGTCGCCGTCCCCGTTCCCTGGATGGAGGAGCCGCTCACCTTCTTCAAACGTGAGAGTTTCACGATCTCCGCGGGCCAAATAGTCGCCGTGAACCTGGTACTTCTGTTGACCATTTGGAATTGTCGCGGGATCCGGGAAGGCAAATGGGTGCAGAACATTTTCACGGTCGCCAAGACTTGCGCGTTGATTGCCTTGATCGTTCTCGGTCTTACTGTGGCGGCCAATTCGGAAGCCATCGAGAAGAACTTCAGCCAGCCGTGGGACGGCATCACCGAGACGGTACGTTTTCAGGAAGTCAGCAAGCTCATGCCATGGGCCCCTTTAGCGGTGGTGATGGTGCTGTGCGGGGCGATGGTGGGTTCCCTGTTTTCAGCGGACGCCTGGCACAATGTCACATTCACCGCGGGCGAGGTACGTGAGCCGAGGCGAAACTTGCCTCGAAGTTTGGTTTTGGGAACCGGGTTGGTTATTGTGCTTTATCTTTTGGCGAATGGCGCCTATTTGGTGGCGCTGCCGTTGCGGGGGCATACGCCAGTGGTAACCGCCATAGACCAACGCGGAGTTAAAGATAAACTCCAGCCAGTCAATACCGTCGATGAGCTTTTGCTTGAGCTGGAAAGAGAGATTTCGCGGCACCCGGGCGACAAAAAGCTGGATGTAATGCGCGAAAGGTTGGCCACCGCACATTCCATGAATGCATTCGAGCGAGGCATCGACCACGCCAAAGACGATCGTGTTGGAACGGCGGTGATAGAACGCGTCTCTCCCCAATTCGGTGTACCGATCATGGCCATTGCCATCATGATCTCCACTTTCGGCTGTCTCAACGGCCTGATCCTCATGGGGCCGCGTTTGTACTATGCCATGGCGCGCGATGGTTTGTTCTTCCGGCCGGTTGGCCAGCTCAGCCCTCGCAACGTGCCGGCGATCGGTTTGCTGCTTCAGGGATTTTGGTCCATACTGCTTATCTTCAGCGGCAGTTACAGCGAGCTTTTGGACTACGTGATTTTTGCCGCCCTGTTCTTCTATATGCTCACGGTCGCAGGCCTGTTCGTCTTGCGCCGCAAGATGCCCGACGCGGAGCGACCTTACCGGGCCTTTGGTTACCCATTGGTCCCGGCCGTGTATGTGTGCATGTGCGCCGTCATAATGCTGGCGCTGCTGTTCGTCAAACCGGTATACAGTTGGCCCAGCTTCCTGATCGTTCTCTCCGGCTTCCCGGCGTATTATTTCTGGCGTGGCACGCGAAGACGTGATAGCGAATAACGAGTTTTTCAGGGAGCGTTCTTCATGTTCAAAGGCCTGTTCGCCACCAAATCCCTGGAGATGCTCGCCGCCGAAGCCAAAGGGGAGAATCGCCTGCGGCGCATCCTGGGTCCGGTGGGACTGACGTCCCTGGGCGTGGGAGCCATTATCGGGGCGGGTATTTTCGTGATGACGGGACGCGTCGCCGCCAACGATGCCGGCCCGGGCATCTTGATATCCTTCGCCGTTGCCGGGGTCGCCTGTGCCCTCGCCGCCTTTTGCTATGCTGAGTTTGCCTCCATGGCTCCGGTCGCCGGCAGCGCCTACACCTACGCTTATGCGACCCTGGGCGAACTTTTGGCCTGGATCATCGGTTGGGACCTGATCCTCGAATATGCCATGAGCGCGGCCACGGTCGCCGCTTCGTGGTCGAAATACCTCAACAAATTCCTGGATGTCCTTTTCGGTTTCCAGGTACCCGCGTATTTATGCAACGACCCCTTTTCCCATCCCGGCGCCTGGTTTAATCTGCCGGCAGTCTTCATTCTGGCTTTGTGTACTTTCGTACTGGTGATCGGTATTCGCGAAAGCGCGGCTTCCAATACGGCTCTGGTTCTTTTGAAGTTGGGCGTGGTGGTGTTCGTTATCGTGGTGGGATACTCGTATGTGAACCCCGAGCGCTGGACGACCATTCCCGTGGAGGCTCGCAGAGTACCCGAGCAGATAATTCTTCCCGAGTTGGCAGAGGCCCAGGCCGAGAAAGAAGCTAAGAAGGGGGACACCGGCATTTCATTGGAGGATCGTACAGCTTACATCAATAAGCAGGCCATGGCGGTCTTTCTCATTGAAAAAGCTCAAGCTTCGGGGAACGCGGCTCTCCTTGAAGAAATGAGGAAACGCCACGAGAAAGATCTGCCTACCTCAGTCAAAGACAAGGAAGTTGTGGAGGCCGTAATTGCCCAGGCCAAGGAGAAAGCCCCCGAGGAAGTGGCGGCCAAGTGGGGGCTTATCGGGCATTTCGGCATCAATGAATCCCTCGGCAAAATCGACGATGCCACACGAAGCCCGTTCATGCCCTACGGCTTTTCGGGGGTAATGCTCGGGGCCGCCATTGTGTTCTTCGCGTTTATTGGATTTGATTCGATTTCCACTCATTCCGAGGAAGCGATCAAGCCGCAGCGCGACGTGCCGATCGGTATCATCTCCTCGCTGGTTATTTGTTCGGTGCTGTACATCGCCGTGGCGGCCGTCATCACCGGCATGGTGCCCTATCCGGACATTGACACCGATGCGGCGGTAGCTTCGGCCTTTAGTATCCAGGCGGAGCAAGGGGGGGGGGCGGACTATTGCATGCCGCGGCCGGTCTCATCGCGGCCGGCGCCCTCGCGGGCATGACCAGCGTGTTACTAATTACTTTCCTCAGCCAGGCACGTATTTTCCTGGCCATGGCCCGCGACGGTCTTTTGCCCAAAAATATATTCGGAGCCGTTCACGCACGTTTCCGCACGCCGCACATTTCCACCATCTTCACCGGTTCCCTTATGTGCATCGTGGCAGCATTCACCCCTATCCTGGTCCTCGAAGACATGGTCAATATCGGGACTTTGTTCGCGTTCACCGTGGTCTGCGCCGCTGTGCTGATCCTGCGCATCAAGCGCCCGGAGGCTCATCGCCCCTTCCGCTGTCCGTTGGTTTATGTGGTAGCGCCCCTGGGAATCCTGATTAATCTCGTCTTGATGTTATTCTTATCGCTGGACACGTGGTATCGATTGGTAGGCTGGCTATTCATCGGCCTAGTTCTGTATTTTTCGTTCGGATATCACCACAGCGTCCTACGGAAAAACACGTCATCCTGATTCATAGTTTCGCGCTCGCGCCATCATTTCAACAAAAATACCATTGCAACCAACCTTTTATCCTCTTATTTCTCTTCGTTACAATACCTCTATGCCCGATACCGCCCTTAATCTGTTCGGCGAAGCCGCCCCTTCAGCGGCCACCAGTCAGTTCGCGGAAATCGTCTTCGATCGGCCGCTCGATCACGCCTATTCCTATGGGGTCCCGGACCATTTGCGTGATCAGGTAGCCGTCGGTAAACGCCTCCTGGCGCCATTCGGGCGCGGGGATCGCCAGACGGTCGGCTTTTGTGTCGGTTTGTCGGGAGTGCAGCCAAGCCGCCAGGTGAAGAACATCGTTCAGGTTCTCGATGAAGAGGCCCTGCTTACCGACAATCTCTTGCGTCTGACGCGCTGGTTGGCCGACTATTACCTGTGCGCTTGGGGCCAGGTGCTCAACGCCATCGTGCCGGCGGGAGTGAAAGACCGGGCCGGTACGCGCTCGGTCTTGTATGTCGAATTGATTCCGGAAACGTTGTGGCCCAATCCCGTTCCCAGCATGACGGCCAAGCAAAAGAAGGTCCTGGGCATTCTGCAAGGGAGTGCCAAGCCGATCGAAATTAATGAACTCCGTCAGCGCGCTCAATGCGCCGCCGGGCCAATTCGTGGCCTCATCGACAAGGGGTTCGCGCACCGCAAGGTCGGTCGCGTCGAAAACCCTCTTGTTGCCGAGCATACCCCAGATCCCATGCCGATGGATGAGTTTTCGAATCCGGCGGACCTGGTGCTTACAGCCGATCAGACAGAGGTGTGGGCCGTCCTGGAAAAGGCGGTTCGGGAGGGTGGTTTCAAGCCATTTCTTTTGCACGGTATCACCGGCAGCGGCAAAACGGAGCTGTACTTGCGCGCCATCGGGGAAGTGGTCCGCCAGGGCAAGGAGGCGCTGGTCCTGGTTCCCGAGATCAGCCTGACGCCGCAGACCATTCAGGCTTTCAAAGGTAGGTGCGGTGACGTCGCGGTCCTTCATAGCCACCTGCAAAACGCCGAGCGAGGCAGCCACTGGCGGAAGATCGCCGCCGGGCGCGTGCAGGTCATTGTCGGCGCGCGCAGTGCGATCTTCGCGCCGACGCGCAATCTCGGGCTGATCGTCATTGATGAGGAACACGAAGCGACCTTCAAGCAGGAAGCCACGCCGCGCTACCATGCCCGGGACGTGGCCGTCATGCGCGCCCGTCTGGAGAACATCCCGATTTTGCTGGGATCGGCGACGCCGGCGCTGGAGAGTTGGCACAATGTCCAGCGCGGCCAGTACACGCTGTTGACTTTGCCGCGCCGTGTTCACGATCGCCCCTTGCCACACGTCCACCTCATCGACCTGCGCCACGACCGCCACCCCGACAAGCGCCTGCACGGTCTCAGCCCCAGCCTCGAGCGGGCCATGACGCAGGCGCTGGAGGCCGGCGGCCAGGTCATGTTGCTGCTCAACCGCCGGGGCTTTGCCACGTACATTCATTGCCCCTCGTGCGGGCACGTCGAGCAGTGCCGCTTTTGCGACCTGGCCCTGACGTTTCACAAGGAAAGCTACGTGGCCATGTGCCATTATTGCGGCTACGAGGCGGCGCCCGCGGAACAGTGTCCGGAGTGCGGCCAGGCGCAGGTCCGATACCAGGGCATGGGGACGGAAAAATTGCAGGCCGAGATTGAGTCGAAGTTTCCCGAGCGCGTGGTCCGGCGCATGGACAGCGACACGATGCGCCGTCCGGGCAGCCATCGACGGGTGCTCGATGCATTCCGCAGCGGCGAGATTCACATCCTCCTGGGCACGCAGATGATCGCCAAGGGACTCGATTTTCCCAATGTTACCATGGTGGGCGTTGTCAACGCCGACGTGGGACTGCACCGAGCGGACTTCCGGGCCGGGGAACGCACGTTTCAATTACTTGCCCAGGTGGCGGGCCGGACGGGCAGGGGGCCGCGCGGCGGCAAAGTCTTCGTGCAGACATTCAGCCCCGAACATCCGAGCATCGCGCTGGCCGCCGCTCACGATTATCTCGGCTTCGCCGCCGCCGAGTTGGCGACGCGGCACCAACATAAGTATCCGCCGTACCAGCGCCTGGCCCGGCTGGTCATTCGCAGCAAGGATCAGGAGGCCGCGGGGCAATATGCCGACCGTCTGGCCGCCGCTTTCGGTCCGGCCATGGAAAGTGCGCAGCGCGCCAATGCCGAAGCGGGAGAGCTGCGCATACTGGGTCCCGCGGAGGCGCCGGTGTTTCGCCTCAAGGGTTACTTTCGCTTCCATTTCCAGCTACAATCGCCCAGCTCCGCCTTCTTGCACCAGGTGCTCCGCGCCGTCGTGCCGACGGTGCGTCTGCCGCGTGAGGTGGACTTGACGATTGACATTGATCCGCAGGATATGCTGTGAAACCCCTGGACAATCCTACTTCCAGTTCCTAGGGATTATATGAGGATCGTCTGTCGTCCGGCTCATGCTCCCGTAGATGGGCCCTTTTTTTCCAAATCTTCCAGGCTGCGGGCTGGATGTGGGTGGGTACAATGACGCATACTGTTTGCGAACCTTGCCACGATTGCAAGTACACCGATTGCGTGGCCGTCTGTCCTGTTGAATGCTTCTACCAGGACGATGTGATGCTGTATATCGATCCGGCGGATTGCATTGACTGCGAGGCTTGCGTGCCGGAATGTCCCGTGGAAGCCATTTTCGCCGAAGCCAATGTGCCGGCGCAGTGGACACACTACACCCCCATGAATGCCGAAAAGTCCACGGCCCTCAAGGCGACCGGAGGCGACGGCCACATCACCGAAAAGACCGATCCCAAGGAA
>Ga0207152_1160_pt1 | contig 14060 bp, 12 predicted proteins | sample Alteio_BWMinHeat_30_FD_153590 | JGI IMG/M metagenome (GOLD analysis project Ga0207152, IMG submission 153590) | Enriched cells from forest soil in Barre Woods Harvard Forest LTER site, Petersham, Massachusetts, United States -... | ecosystem: Environmental > Terrestrial > Soil > Temperate forest >... | reverse complement strand
ACAGGCAGTACTTGTTGGATTGATCCTAAATGAAGCGATAACTAATGTTATAAAGTACGCGTTCCCAGGTGATACTACCGGATCAGTAATAGTTAGCATGAAACGAATTCTTAATGATCATATCAATCTATCCATCAGTGATAATGGCATAGAGTTACCGGGAAACTTGGATACCTTAAAAATGAAATCATTAGGGATGAGGGACATAGCTTGCATCCGATGTTGACTTTCCCGAATAGCGTTTATCGCCCCTTCATTATCGAGAAATAATGTCTTTCCCATGCCAGGCAGATTTACATTTATCACCTCGTGTCCAGCAGCTTTCAGCGCAGGAATAACTTTGTCCCAACTTGACGCATCCAACCATGCACCATGTACTAATACTATTGTTTTCATTTTGTTATTTGTTTTTGCCTGTAATTGTCCTGTAAAATTGTCAGTACACAAACTGCGAGGGTAAAAATTATTGTTTTCATTTTTGAAATTTTTTTGAGTTGCACTTTGTTAATAACATTTGAAGACACAAAAATACTGCGGCTTGTTACAGTGGTCAATGTATAAATCGTGGCAAGTATTGTACATATTATCGACAGACGAAAAAGTATGTCTTTCTTACATTTTAATAAAAAAAGCATCCATTATTTATGTTCGGGAAAATATCAGCCGGTTTGTCAATGGGAAGAATCAGGCGTGATCCTGGACGTCCGTTGGTGAATATTATTATCACATTAATTCCAAAAAGCAAATCATCATATGGAAACAACCTTCAGTGAAATAGCACCCGAAATGCTTTTTATACGCACTGGCTCTATTTATACAGAACAAGAAATAAAAAGTGAAATGTCATCCTGGATCTTACCAGCATTATTAGGGATAGGGCTTCTTTTTGTGGGAATACTCATTGTGTCATTACAGAACAAATTAAATAAGGGTAACAATAATCAAGAAGATAAAAAATAAGATGCCCTAAAGTAGTATCCAATTAACATCTTATCATAATCACATTTTACAAGTATTTCTTGTTTTTTTAAAATGTTATCATTCCTATTAGTACAAATGACTATTGCAAAATCACCTTGCTCTCTCCGTCAGTCCATTTAATCGGGGAAAATTTTGCACACTCCCCCCATAAATAGGGGGACAACAAAACAATTGCTCCCCCTATAAATAGGGGGAATTCACTTTTTCAAGATAAAAAATAAACTACTTTCTACGATTGATTTTATCGCAACAAGGAATGCAATTAATTTTGAATCAATTTTTAACGGTGTAAAAAACATTTTTGAACAAGCTAAAAAACGGTAGCAAAAACGTAAATAATATTTTTACTTTGTAAAATCACATATCACTCTAAAAAAACAATTCAATATGGAAACAAGTTCCCCCATCTTTTTGGCCATAGCGCTTGAACATACGATTTTCAGAAAAGGTATAACAAAGATCATATCATCTTTCACCGGCAATTACGAAATTATTATTGAAGCAGGTAATGGACATGAATTGATAAACAAAATAGAGCAGTCAACTCAATTACCTGAAATATGTATTATTGACTTGAACACAACTAAAATGAATGGCTTTGAAGTATTGTATGAAATGAGACTGAAATGGCCAGATATAAAAATATTGGTGATAACAAGTTTGGATAATGAACATACCATAACAAAGTTATACAATGATGGCGCAAACGGTTATCTTGGTAAAGATTCAGAGCCTGATGAATTAGAAAAAGCACTTAAAGAAATAAAACAAAAAGGTCATTATTACTCGGCATCAACGTCAAAATATCTTTTCAAAGCTATTCATGAGAAGAACGTATTACCCAGTATAAACAAAAATGAAACAACGTTTTTAGGTTATTGTGGTACGGAATTAAGCTACAAACAAATTGCTTACCTGATGGGCAGAAGTGTAAGAACGGTAGAAGGATATAGAGATCATTTGTTTCAGAAGTTAAATAAACGAACACGTGTAGGGCTGGTTATGTATGGCCTTAATGTTGGTCTAGTCGGCATTAATCAATTTCAGCACGAGTTTCGTATATAAGTAAGTATTTAGCTGAAAGGATAATTAAAATGTTTCAAATAAAGAGATGCTTTCAGCATCTCTTTATCGTGTAATGGGTTAGTCATTTTATTGTCACTGCCAGAGCACCCTCTTAATATTATTGGTGAGTGGTTTTATAAACAGAAATAATCTTATTAAAACTATGTTTTGAATAAGAAAATATCACATTATCACTCCAACTACCAGGCTACCATTTTTATTTTACATCATAATTGTATTTAACTTTTCAAAGTGTTTATCCACCTCAGCATCCATAAATGATTGAACTAGGTTGATATACCTGTGAAATGATTTGCTGTCTCCACTATGACCAGATATTTTTTTTACAATACTTTCTGGCACATTATGCATCAACATTGTTGTAATAGCTGTTCTGCGCATTATGTGTGAACTCACTATATCACAAAAACGATACTGCCTCTCTTTTTTATAGTGCAAGATGTTTTGTGATACCCCTCTACGGCTTCTTGCTTTTCCTATCTCATTACACCAACCTGCTTTTTCACAGATTTTTTGTATGCACTTATTAAACCAGAATAATGAGATGTAAGGGAATACCTCTCTGGTGCTGCTATGTTTCCTTAATTTATCTATAATAGCCACAGCATATGCGGGTAACTTCACCCTTGTTTCAGTTTTTGATTTCTGTGAAGTAACTACCAGGTAATATGCTCCATTGATCTCCTGTATGTCCTTCCATTCAATTTTCATCAGATCGCCAAATCTTAATGCAACTGTACATCCAAATACAAAAATATCTTTACATGCTTTCAGGTTGTTAGCCAATGATTCTTCGAATTCTTTGTTATTTATTAAAAATTGAAGCTGACTAGGCATTAAGGTAATAACAGGTATCTCTTCTTTAACAACATAAAATTCTTTATGAAAACCTCCAGTATCTATTTGCTTTTCTTTTTCAATATAGTTAAAGACTGCTCTTATATTTTTTATTACCGTTCCGGTATAATTATCATAGCAACCTTGCTTATAGAGGTAGTCTGTAAACTCTAAATAAAATCTTTTCCAATATCTTCTTTCTCTAAGCAATTTCTGTTTACTTAATTTATTTACAGAAGTTACCCTTAAGGATTTTTGGCTTATTTCTTCATATAGTTTTAAATGCCTGAGCATATACCTATAATTATCAATTGTTCCCGGGGCTAATTTCTTCCCATTTGCTTTTAAACGCTTTGCCTTTGAAGACCTGCGTATAAATTCTTCTACTAACGGTATTAACGGATATTCTACTATCATTTTGTATTATTTTTTGTAAAAAATAATACAAAAACAATAGTTTTTGTACTTTTAATAAAACCCTCAACCCATTGATGCAAGCAGCTGGTAGCATATATGATTACTACCCATTCGGAATGCTTATGCCGGGCAGGTACACAAGAGATACCACCGTGCATTGTGCAGTGATCACCCAGACCATGTTGGTGCCACAGTGGGTATATGTAAACATACCTGTGGTTGCAGGGCCGGCAATAACACCACAGGGAGGCGGGACTACGCTTACTTTCTTCTCGCCAACATCCGTTACTGTATTTAGCCCTATGCCGATGGGTGGTGTAAATATTGCTATGAGCAACCTGAGTGTGAACGGCTCTTCTAATATTTCTTACACTATAACCACACTTACCGGAAACTGGACGGGACAGGTAACTGACTCAACAGGTACAATAGTTGCCACCCAGGCTGTGCAGGGCACAGGCAATTTTAGCCTGGACTTTGTTCCGGCAAGTACAACTGCAACTTTCTCACTATTCTCTGTCATGCCCGGTGGTACTATAAATGTAGCATACCCTGGATATAAAACACTTATTTATGTACCAGGTAAAAATGCAGTTCGTCGTATTGAATTATGTACAGCAATAAGGTGGTAATGCATAATGTATCAGAAATATTGATTTGATGTTTTGAACGGCTGAAAGCATTGAAAAATAGGGAAAACATAAAATACCAGTAAGAAGAAAATAAGGTGACCATATGGTCACCTTTACTATTTCTTATTTGAGCTTTATATATACTCCATCAAAATAGCTAAATCAATATTTCCAATATTCTCCCCAAATGACGGATGAAAGATTGCTTTAATCCTCAACAATAATTTTAGAAATATTCAAAACCTTATCAGAATTTGATACCCGTATAATATTTAATCCCGTACTTAAAATTGTTCCATCAATTGAGACCATATTCATCCCCTTGTTCACCTGCTCTTGCTTACGATAGACCACCTGGCCAAGCACATTCATTATATAGATTTCTACATAAGTATCTTCCGGGCTTGTGATACTGCATGTTATGTTTTGACCCTGCGATGTAATTAATGTAGGGTTGACTTGTACAGAAAAGTCATTTATTTTTTGGGCTAATCTATAATAGCCCGGGCTTGAGGTATCGCAATAATAAATGTTTAAATGAGTTGTATCAATTTGCAAAGTCTTAGTAAATATACTATCACTTACGTATTCATAGATGGAATCCGAAAATGACGGAAGTGAATCGATATATTGGAACTCATTACCATCATCTCCACATGCTACGCCGGTGGCATCCGTTTTTATAAGCCTGACCTGGTTAGTAGGGTGTAATACATCTGTGGCGATAGTTGGCATCATATAATTATAGTCTTTGGCATCTGTACGATGAAAGTCGCTCCAATCATAAAATTGCAGGTCATTATACAGTTTAGCCCAAACAGGGTTTAAAGATCCTGAAGCAACTTTTAATATGCCGGTGCTGTTATTGCCGGTAGCAACTTCATTACTAAAGTTATGGATGATATAATTATGGTCGCTTGACTGCATGATAGAGCTTGGGATGTCAGTATTACTATTTCCATTATTAAAATAATATCTATTATTGACAGGGTTAAGAATTGAACTGGTTCTTAGTAATCCAATTGTACTATTTGTTAAATTGGCAGCTGGTACGTTTGATATGTTTTCAGAGTATGCATAAACAATTTTGGAGTTAACCCCGTCCCACATTACATCCGGTCCAATTGCATCGGTGCCAACTGTATTAAATATCCTATAGTTAACAACAATATGTCCATTGTCATCAAGGATAAAACTAAATGTTTTCATTGAATAGGGTCCTGATACAGGTGTTCTATACCTGCATCCTGCAATTGGGAACCAATTTTTGGTATGTGTTGTATCCGTAGGATCTGGCATAATAGTAAGAGAATTGGGCATATCCCACACAGTTGAGGCAGAATCATTCATTCGGCGGGAATCGCTGTAAATGTGATTCCATAATTCTGTTCCATTTTGCCTGATACGCAACACGCCAATGCTCATATCATTCTGGCTAACATGTTCATTTGTATAGTAACTCTGTGCACCGAATAAAATCACATATTCTTCTTTAGCACTGTGACCGGACCCAACTGTCACTTTCTGGATGTCTACATTAGAACCGTATATTCCTATTGCATAGAAACTTGGATAGCCTTTCTTTCTTATCCACTGGAGATTTAGGTTTTTGTCGAACTTTAGAATGTACAATGAGAGCGAATAATCGCCTACGGGCTCAGCAACAATTAGTAACCCGCTGTCTGATGTTTCTACAATCCTGTGTCTTTCGAGTGGTGTATCAACCAAAATTGCTTTAATGACGTTTCCTGAATGATCTGTTTTTGTTACTAGTAATTGCTGAGGGGCATAAGTTGACGGATATATTGAGGGGTCTAGTACATCTGCAACAAAAAACATTGCATTTGTGTCGACCCCAGGAACAACCTGGGCCATGGCGAGCTGCATGCCCGCAAGTTCGTAACTCTGGTTAAGGGTTTGCCCGTACGTGTGCTGTGTAAATAATAGGAGCAGCAAAATGATCGTTAAGTTCTGTCTTGTTTTCATAAATATGTATATGTGTTTAGTTAGAAAATATTCAGAGACAGAAAATTACGTTTTGCTTTTAGTGTGTGTAAGCGTTTTTACACCATGGCTCTTAGCGTTTTATCTACATTGTGATTAACGAATAAAATTGTATGGGTAATCACCCAGGAAATAAATTTTTAAAATAAAATAATAAAGGCGGCCAAATGGCCACCTTCATTTTGAATTATTCTTTTATTATTTATACTGTATTTTCAATGCTTTCAGACCGTGCAAACCTTAGAAACACACTTTTGATACACTACCACAAGTTTCCTTTTAGGACAATTTTTCAACATCCCAACCATCATAAAGCTGAACATTATTATTTTCTGCGATTTTATTAAAGTAAAGATTTTTTTCATGTAATTTTTGCGCAGAAAGCATTTCAACTTTGGTTATATAAAGTTGCCATACGTCATCTTCAGTTTTAAGTAAATCTTCAATACTATATCCTTGTAATTCCAATTGTTCTCCAATTCTTAAAAGGGGATCCTTTTCGGTGTTGACAAAGAAATATCCCCATTTTAAATAATTATCTGTATCAAAATCATCATCATTCATTTTTTTAAACGTTTCAAATAATCTATTTAAATCAGAGTTCATTTTATTATAATTAATTAGTAATCACTTTTGTTCAATTCTGGTCTTTGTCCGTTATTTTGTTCTTTATGTTCTATTATCTTATCATGTTGCCATTTATGCATATCCTTTTTTGTTCCTGATTGCTCTTTCTGATATTCTACATTGTTTTTATTTAAATCTTTCTTGCTGTATCGTTTTTGATTTCCTGTACCATACCTATCTTCTCCCCTAGTGGTCTCACCATATTTTTTGACTTTCCCAGTATTTTTATCTTTTAAAGTGTAACCTTCTGCAGACTTATCATCTAATTTATTTCCATGCGTTTTGTTAGACACCTTAGATGCATTTGCACTACTTGTATTTTCTTCAACCTGACTAGAAGTTGGCTTTTGAACTTTCGTAGTACCTGGAGTTTCTGTTATCTGTGGAGGTTCATAAAAAGGAGTTTCTGCCGCTGGTGCATCTGCTGCTATTATTCCAACCTCTGCTTCATCTAATAATAAAGGCGCTAACACTGGCTCTAATACATCTCCAGTAATTTCGGATAATATAAAAATAGCTGCTACAGTCGCTACTTTCTTAACTGCGGGAACTACAACTTTTTTTGTCCAGTCTTTTGAGGATGCTTCATCATTACCCCTTGCACCTATTGACCCCCATATATAACTCATATTTAATTGCCCATTTACTGCCGCGGCCTCTTTCCCATCTAAATCGCTTGCCCTAATTGGTGTGTTACTTGCAAACTGATATGGTGTAAGTTCTGGGTAATCTTTTGTTAATGGGTCTACACTTCTAAATCTTCCTGTTCTAGTATCTAACATTCTAAATCCATAATCCTCACTATTTCCAACCCCTGCCCATTCATTATCCTTCTCTTTACCATTAAAGCCAAATCTATACTTATCCTTTTCATTATCACATAAAGTTCTTGTTACAGTACCTGGTACATAAATAAGTGTTTTATATCCAGGGTATGCTACATTTATAGTACCGCCGGGCATAACAGACAATAGTGAGAAAGTTGCAGTTGTACTTGCCGGAACAAAGTCCAGGCTAAAATTGCCTGTGCCTTGCACAGCCTGGGTGGCAACTATTGTACCTGTTGAGTCAGTTACCTGTCCCGTCCAGTTTCCGGTAAGTGTGGTTATAGTGTAAGAAATATTAGAAGAGCCGTTCACACTCAGGTTGCTCATAGCAATATTTACACCACCCATCGGCATAGGGCTAAATACAGTAACGGATGTTGGCGAGAAGAAAGTAAGCGTAGTCCCGCCTCCCTGTGGTGTTATTGCCGGCCCTGCAACCACAGGTATGTTTACATATACCCACTGTGGCACCAACATGGTCTGAGTGATCACAGCACAATGCACGGTGGTATCTCTTGTGTACCTGCCCGGCATAAGCATTCCGAATGGGTAAACATATGCGGTGATATTGGTGCTGGTTATTTTCAATTTCGAGTTAATACAAAATACAAAACTATTGTAAATAATAAAGGGTAAGATTTGCATCCTACCCTTTATGCTTATTATATTTTCAATGCTTTTAGATTTTAAAACCCTCAAAAACATACTTTTGATACACTACCACCCTATTTTTTACCCAAACTATCTAATATCTTTTTTAAATATCTACTGCGTAATTCCATCATTTTATTATTGTATGAGCAAATTACAGTTTCGCCAATGCATACAGTATCAATATGCCCTGATTTATATTTAATAAATAGTTTAGCGCGTGTATCTATTCCATTATATTCAGGAACGGGCGTAGATGCATTTATTTCATTAACTACCCTGTTGCACCAATGTTTATCAGAAATAAAAAAGCTATCTGGTCTTCTTTCTAAAAAATTGTCACAATTAATATCCACAGGCACTTGCATACCAAAACCAAGCTTGTATACGGCGATACATTTAACCTCATCTTTTTTTTCACTTTTTTCATGATTAGGAAAAATGAAAAACAAAAGCAATAGTAAGTATTTCATATTATTAATTTTTTGCAGGTATTTGAACTCTTATTGAATGATTTTTTATTTCAGGACCAGTATAAGGTTGAACTTCATTTTTCTTTTGAGGGGAGGGGGTTTCAGTTCCACCACCACTTCCTTCATTTCTTCCATCACTTCCAGTATTTCCTGGTCTCCAAGTGTTTACATGCTTTACTTCACCTTTATGATCATCTCTTGTCTTCATATTACCGAATAGAAGGCCAAGATTTCTTCCGATTCTTTGTTCTGGACCTGTAATTACTCTTTTTTCCTCGGCAGTACCATATTGCGGGTCAGGGATATTACTTAATCTAAAATTTTCACAAGGATCTTTGTCATAGCCAACCGCATGTTCAATTTCATGACCTGTAACTTCTATAGGGCTTATAATATAACCATTATGAGGGTTTTTTACTGCGAAATATGGGTTAATATAAAGTGCCGGTTTTAGTCCTGGTATTTTATTCCCATCCTCGTCAATATCACTTTCAAATCGAGGGCCTTTAGGATCAGTATCATCTATAAATTTAACCTCATAATCTTTAGTACTCCTAATTAATGTATTTATACCATTTGCTTCACCGTTGTGCTGCATAAAACTCACCATCGCGTTCCAAACATTATTAGCCTGTGTAAAGCTCATATGATTTTTATTTGGTTTATCATATCCTTTAAAGGTTACTGTATCTCCATTTGGATCTTTATACCAAATTGGGTTGTTGCTAAATGCGGAATATAGGCTTAGTCCTGCGGAACCTTTAGGATCTGGATTCCATCTTCTTCCTGTTCTTGTTGAATATTCCCAATCGAGAGCAGATGTAAAATTACCTACTCCTGATATTTCATTATCTTTTTCCTGTCCGTTGAACCCAAACCTATACTTATCCTTTTCATTATCACACAAAGTTCTTGTTACAGTGCCAGGTACATAAATAAGCGTTTTATAGCCGGGATGGGCAACATTTATAGTACCTCCAGGCAATGTTGAAAGTAATGAAAATGTAGCTGTAGTACTTGCAGGCACAAAGTCTAAGCTGAAGCTGCCCGGGCCTTGTACTGCCTGGGTAGCTATTATAGCACCTGTTGAATCCGTAACCTGTCCCATCCAACTGCCGGTAAGAGTATTGACGGTATAGGAGATATTTGAGGAACCATTTACGCTCAGGTTGCTCATAGCAATGGCTAAGCCGCCCATAGGCGCAGGTGAATTAGCGGTAACAGATATGGGCGAAAACCAGGTGAGTGTGGTACCGGGGCCTAAAGGGGTGGCAGCGCCCGGAAACAGGGGTATATCTACCCATACCCATTGTGGCACCAGCATGGTTTGGGTGATTACCGCACAATGTACGGTAGTATCTCTTGTGTACCTGCCCGGCATAAGCATTCCGAATGGGTAATAGTCATTTTTATTTTGTTGGCTGCCTAACAATTTTCCCAATGTTTTAAAGAACTATAACTATGTTCTGTTTTCAATGCTTCAGACTATAAAAACCTTAAAAACACTCCTTTGATACACTGCCCTAATCTTATTTTACTACTTCATTTTTTTTAAAAGTTCCTTTATCCTTCCTTCAACAAAATATGCTTTCCGATTGATTGCTAAAGCCGTTTCTGCCTCAACTCCGGCATTCTCTTTTTTTACATCTACATCCACTTGTTTAAAAAACTTGTCTCTTTTTTTTAGCCAAGCTATTTGCTCTTTTTTCAACTTATTAAACTGAGGTTCGCTCATTTGCCTTCTGATCTGCTTATAGACAACGTTTAATATGCTATCTATCTTATCATAAAATACTTTTGAACAATCTATAAAACTATTTGTTCCAGCATCTACACAGTCCTGATTGACCTTCTCTAAGTGAGAAAGCGTTTCTTCAATTTGAATAGATTGTTTTTCAACTTGTGCAAAAGTTTGATTAGTAATTAATATCAACCCAAGGAATAAGCACACAATGATTTTTGCCATAAAAGATTAATTTGTTTTATATTTTATTCCATTTATTCGCTTCATCCATCCACCTTGAAATTTAAGCAATGTATTTTGCTTCAATTCTGCTTGGCTTGCATTAGGATGACTTTTCAAATAATTATTAACACTGTTTTGAATAACTACATTATTTATGTAATTAGAACGTGTGGTTTGAACCAGATTAAATACTGTTTCTGCATCTACTTTATTTATCATCCCTATTTCTTCCTTTGACAGCTTGCCATCAACTGTTATCCCTCCAAAGGTCTTGTTGAACGCTTTTTCAAATTGTTTTACTCCACCGCCCGAATTTACAGAAAAATCATAGACTGCAAATGCTACATTTCCATCTGCAAATTGATCGCCATTGATTTTATCCCAATAGTGCTTTTTATATAATGTTGAGGCCTGCGGGTCTGTAAGAGATTTCAAATTCGGCAATGTAGGCTTTACACCTAAATCAGCAGTAGCCCATTTTTTAAAATTATTGAATGTAATTCCTTTATTTGTTGCTCCGCCTGGGTCTATTCTATCATTTACATATCCCCCTTCAAATCCCAGTGTATATTTATTAGCTGTTTCAAAATTTGATTTAGGAGCAGAACCGTTCCCGTTATTTAACATGTGTAAATCATAAGAGCCGCTTTCCTGATTCCATGTTCCATAATCCCATGACTTTTCTTTTCCAGAGTTCATAATTTTCATGCCGTCTGGTGTTGCGGTTATACCTTCACCTGCTACAACATTCTTGCCATTTTTATCCGTAAAATCATCTCCGTTAGGATCACTGTTTAAAATCGGATTACCTCCAAACACCGCATAAGGGCTTTCCCAAGGTCTTACAACAGGGTCAGGGCCGCCACGTCCTGCACGGCGTGTATCATATTCCCAATATTCTGCCGTAGTAAAATTCCCAACCCCTGCTATCTCGTTATCTTTTTCCTGCCCATTAAAGCCAAATCTATACTTATCCTTTTCATTATCACATAAAGTCCTTGTTACAGTACCGGGTACATAAATAAGTGTTTTATAGCCGGGATGGGCAACATTTATAGTTCCTCCCGGCAATGTTGAAAGTAATGAAAATGTAGCTGTAGTACTTGCAGGCACAAAGTCTAAGCTGAAGCTGCCCGGGCCTTGTACCGCCTGGGTAGCTATTATGGCACCTGTTGAATCCGTAACCTGTCCCATCCAGCTGCCGGTAAGGGTATTGACGGTATAGGAGATATTTGAGGAACCATTTACGCTCAGGTTGCTCATAGCAATGGCTAAGCCGCCCATAGGCGCAGGTGAATTGGCCGTAACGGATATGGGCGAAAACCAGGTGAGTGTGGTACCAGGGCCTAAAGGGGTGGCAGCGCCCGGAAACAGGGGTATATCTACCCATACCCACTGAGGAACCAACATAGTTTGGGTTATTACTGCACAATGTACGGTGGTATCTCTTGTATACCTGCCCGGCATAAGCATTCCGAATGGGTAATAGTCGTAGGCAGTGGGAATTGAGGCACGGTAGATGTCAATCAAACTATCACCTGTTATATCTATTCCTCTGCGCTTATCACTAACCGTTGCCAGTACATCTCCCAAATGGTCTGTGAGTTCGTAGTGTTTTAAACCGATCATGTGCTGCGTTACTAACGGGTCGGTATATGTATTAGTATAAGGCGCATTAGCAGTCGGTGCTATACCATCCTGGTATTCGGCACTATACCAGGGGTAACGTGTCTGAAGGCGCAGCGTATCCCTGTATATAGGTGTTTTAGTATAGTCAAAGATATTGGAGAACTGTCCCTGCCAGTATTGTTTTACTCCCAGCCTGCTGCTGCCATATAAATGATGTTCTGCCAATGAGTAGGTTTCGCCCAGGAATTCATCTACATAACCGCCCGCCTGCATTAGTGTGCTGCCTGCACCGCCTACATAGCTTACCAGGCCCATAGCATAAGACTCCGGATCGAGATGCGGCACTTGTATAATGGAGCTGTCTATGTAAGCCTCCCCTAAATTATCGGCAACCGCATTCATATAAGAGAGCGGATCGGTGGTATACACCACCTTCAATAGGGTGGCTGTATCTGCCGCTTTGAGTAATTGTGCTCCGGCATTTGACCAGCTATTCATAAAGCCCGCTACGTGGGCAGTATCTGCATGAGCAAACAGGATACGCTGTATAACGGGCTTTAACACCCCGTTGGTACCTACATAAAAACTATCTGCATAAATAGTTGCATCGCTTGCCAATAAATGTATGTAGCTATGGAAGGTAGCAGACATACTATCTTTCATGCGGCGCATGGTATTGAAGAGGTCGTAGTTTGACTGTGGCAGATTGGGTAATATGGCATCTGCAGTGGTTGAACCCGAACCTGTATATATTGGAGCGTTGTAAACGGTAGCCATATAATTGGTGAGGCTATCGTTGCCCGTGCTGCTCATTAATTCCAGGATATGCTTTTTCATTGTGATACTGGTATCACTCAACAATGCCCCGATAAATTGTGAACCTAATAGATAATCATTGGCGTTAAATAGCTGCATGATAGCAGGGGTGAGTACCGTATCCGGATGGGACGCTTCGAATGCTGCCAACGGGTTTACATAACCCGCCCCTGAGAAGAGCATATTGTTGTATATGGAGCTATTCTGTGTCATATAATAGGATACGGGCTTGCCTGAGAGCATTGTACCCGGAAAATTGGATTGCCCGCCTACACCCACGGAATAGGCGATCAATGCTTTGCTAAAATACGCATTATTAGCAAAAAAAGGCATCGTCCATGAGTTGTTAAAGCCATGATCGGATATGCCTCCGCCCGAACGTGTATCACCGTTCATTCTTGCAGGGAGCGTAAACTGGTTATAATCATAGTATTGCAGCTTATAGCCCCTGTTCATTGTGTAAACAGCCAGTATATTACCTTGCGCGTCGCGTATATAAAAATCATCGTCCTCGTTAGTACCTGCAGATGTTTGGGTATAAACAAATTTTCCTACGCGGTTGCCGGCGCCGTCATACATGAACTGCATTTTCTGTTTTTTAGCAGTATCGGTGGCCTCTACAACTTTGTTGTACAGGTTCCATTTAATACTATCCTGCCCGCTAACCATATCTTTAGTGGTATTGCCTATGGCATCGTACATATAGCGGCTATTACCGGTGTCGGTATAGTGCTTGATATCATTCTTATAATCAGAGGTTACAGCACTGTCTGTTATATCCTGCAACTGGTTATTGACCTGTGTTTTCGGATAGAAATAGGTAAAGCTATCCATCAACTGAACGGATGGTGTGGGGGTACCTGCTTTATTACCATAGCGAACGAGCTTGGTAATATTGCCATCCTGGTCGTATTTATAATGATTATGATAATCATTCAATCCTGTTAATACGCTGGTAGTAGCGTCAACAGAAGCATAGGTGGCACTGCTGATACGGTTGAGCTGGTCGTAGATATATTGTTTTTCCAATCGCTGGAAAGGAGCGATCGCTACTGTCTGGCGCGCAATATTACCATTGTAAAGGCTCAGCGTAGGATTAGCTGTATGCTGCACT
>Ga0207152_1159_pt1 | contig 14069 bp, 9 predicted proteins | sample Alteio_BWMinHeat_30_FD_153590 | JGI IMG/M metagenome (GOLD analysis project Ga0207152, IMG submission 153590) | Enriched cells from forest soil in Barre Woods Harvard Forest LTER site, Petersham, Massachusetts, United States -... | ecosystem: Environmental > Terrestrial > Soil > Temperate forest >... | reverse complement strand
CCTAACACACTAGATTATTTTGCCACTAACCCTGTTTCTCCCAGCGGTGGTGATGAGTTATCTGTTAGCCCTTTTACTCTTTATTATATGGCCAGTAGTGGTTGTTCTGCCGCACGTAACAATTTAACTATCTGGATGTTGCCGGGTTATAGTGCAGCTTCTCCATTCGGGTTCTCTACTACTCCCTGGACAGTGAATTCTGTAACCGGTTTAGGCAGTGTGGTACCCCAGAATACTGGTGATTTTCTTTTTAATATGTTATGTAATTCAACAGACCCTATTAATCCCGTCAACGGCAATATATGTCAATTATATGGCTGGACAGAAGTAAATGTTGCCAGTGCTAATTGCGGGCCTACCGCGCCTTATATAGATTCAGTACCTTTAGGCTTATCCGGAGGTCTTCTTAATACGACTATAGCGGGTGGTACTGATACTATATCTGTATGCACAAATGTAAAGCTCACCTTCCATGTAGACGGTAAAAAAACAGGTGCGAATGTGCATATGACCTATAATAATCAATCTGCACCTGCATCTACTATTCTTATTGTAAATGATTGGACAGATTCTGCTACGGCCCAGTTTTCATGGACACCGACCAGTGCAGACGTAGGCGATCACCTCATCACTGTCATGGCTAAAGATTCGAGTTGTAGTGGTGGACAAACCATTGTTTCTACCAGCTATTTCAATACTATTGTTCATGTAAATTATTCGGTAGTGGCTACCGGCAGAAGTAATTATTGTCCGGCATTAAAGCCCGGCGATAAAAATTCTTTGCCTGATTCTATGCATGTAAGTGGCCCTCCGGGAGCTATTTTTACCTGGACAGATACAGCAGGTACTCCTACTATTAGCTGTCTTACTTGTACCGATCCTACCTCTACACCTGCCTATGAGCCAACAGGATATTTTGTTTACTCCAGCATACCAACCGGCTGTAAGGATACAGATACGGTGGTGATTCATATATTCCCGCCTGATGTTTTCAGCGCAGGCCCACATCAAACCATCTGCTTGAACCAGCATGCTAAACTTACAGCTACTTTAAGCTCGGGTGATGCATTTTTCTGGTTCCCTGGTACAGATCTGAGCAGTACTACTACTAACCCTACTTATTGTACGCCTACTAAAGGTGGTGCTGATGATTCCATTTATCTGCACGTAACAGACGTAAATAAATGTAATTACTTAGACACGACGATAGTTACTACAAATCTGGTTGCTCCTTTACTAAAAGTAATTGCGGCACCTGATAGCGTATGCCCTCAGGGTAACTCACAGTTAATAGCCTATGTACTTAATCCGGCCAATAAGGCTTGCGGTGGCACTTCTTCAAGCCCCATAGGTACGTTTATGACGGTTCCTTTTGATGCACCAAGAACAGATTTGGTTTCATCAGCTGGTGTTGGCTATCCCGGTGATCCGAATATATTCGAAGATTGGTATTATGGTGGCCAAAGACAACAGATTGTGTATACTGCAAATGAGTTATTGACCAACGGAGTGCGCCCGGGGTATATCAGCTCGGTTGCATTTAATTTCACAACAAATACAGTAACGGATCCATACTATGCTTTCACTATAAAGATGGGTTGTATAAAGGATAGTCAGTTTAGAACCCCCACAATATTTTTCCCTACAACAGCAACCGTATTCCCTGCAAAGGATATGTATATTCCGGGGGCTGCCGGTAAAGGATGGTTCACATTTAATTTTGCCAGTTCATTCTATTGGGATGGTATATCTAATATAGTGGTAGATATGTGCTATTCTAAGCCATACCCTAGTGGGACACATAATGATGCGATCATGCTTGCGCCTACACCACATATTCAAACTGCTTATACCAATGAGTCCGGAGGCTGTTGTATCTATAGTACGCCTGGGGCCTCCGGTTGCATACTTGCAAGCAACCTGCAGTCAGCTAGTCAAAGACCTGCTACACAGTTTACTGAATATGCCAATCCTATTGCTTATGTTTATTCATGGTCACCTGCTACTTTCCTGGATAGCACTACCAACGCAACGCCTAAAGTAACAGGCATCACATCAAAAACAACTTATACCGTTCAGGTATGGGCTGCGACTGATGTCACAAAACAATGTGTCAGCACGGCTACTGTAAGTGTGGCTATCGATACTACTAACCATGTAGTGGCAATACCTGAGAATATTGTTATGTGCCGCCCCGGTTATCAGCAGTTGAGCGCAATGGCTTATGGCCCCGCACCAATAGGCAATATGGCCTGTGGTACTGCCAGCCCGGTTAACTGCTCTACGCCAACAAATGTGCCTATCGGATCGCCACAGGCAAATAATGATTATCAAAATTCGCCATTCTACGTTGATGCAGGTAAAACGCAGTTTATCGTGAAGCGTTCAGAAATGCTTGCTAATAATATGACATCCGGTACTATCAAACAATTGAATATGCTTTTTAGTACCAGTACATATGGTTATGGACCTATTAGTAATCTGAATGTTTATATAGGCTGCACACCTAAAACTAAGTTCTTAAATCTGGCGGATACAGTGCCTTTGAGCCAGATGGTTTTGGAATATACCGCAAGTACACCATTTGTACCGGTACCTAATTCACCACTTCCTATACCATTCTCTGTTCCATATAGCTGGGATACTTCTCAAAACATAGTAGTGCAGATATGTTGGGGATTTGCTGGGTATACTACAGCTGAGTGGACAGTAGCCCAGACATCCAGTCCAAATAGCTGCGTGAACTGGTATGGTTATACCTCTATGTGTGGTGGTGCCACTTCAAATATGTATTCTGCTACAGGTGCCCCTATCTCGAAGAGGCCTTGGGTAAGCTTTGATTATTGCCAGGCGCCTTCACTCAATTACTTTAATTATACATGGAGGCCGGGTGTTAATGTGTCAACCAATACATTATCATTCATCAGTGACTCTACAGTACAAAGCCCGGTTGCTTATGTAAACAACCCGGGTAAGGTAACTACGTATAATGTGTATACCCGCGGACGTAACTCCTGCCTGGTGCACGACTCTGTGAATATATATCAACCGTCACACCACTATGCTATATATCCCGCAGATTCATCATTCTGCGATGGCGGTACTGCATTACTGAGTGTGAAAGGAGCTACCAAGACCACTACTTACCAATGGTATGAAAATGGGTTCCAGCCTACAACAACACTTAGCTGCAACACTTGTTCAAACCCTACGGCAATGCCACGCAATCTTGCGCATAATACCATATTGGACACTACTACTTACCAATTAGTAGTAACAGATAGCATTGGCTGTAATGATACCGTATTCTCAAGATTGGAAGTAAAACCAATACCAATTGTTAAGACGCTTTTCCATGATACTACTATTAATTATAACGGTAGTGTTCAGCTGATAGCTACGGGAGCTTCTGTTTATACATGGTCTCCATCATCAACGCTTAACAATCCAAATATTGTTAACCCGATCGCTTCGCCTAAAGAACCTACTACCTATATAGTAAGAGGTCTCAGCATTAACGGTTGCGCTGCATCTGATACAGTGGTTGTTAATCTTAACTATCATGGCAGGGTATTCGTTCCTACCGGCTTCACACCTAATGGTGATGGTAAGAATGATGTATTCAGAGTGGGTAATGTAACATTCGAGAAAATACTTGAGTTCCACGTGTTCAATCGTTGGGGCCAGGAATTATACTACTCAACTGATAATACAGGTTGGGATGGTACATGGCACAACGAACCACAGGATATTGGTACTTACCAGTTCCTGATACGTGTTGCCTCTCCGGATGGAACTATACAAACATTCAAGGGAGATGTAACCCTCCTGAGATAATAATAAGATCATTATCTGCAACGCCTCCAAAAATTTTTGGAGGCGTTGCTTTTTATAATAGATGCTGTATTAGATATTAAGAGGATAAATGATCAGGAGAGGTACTTGCCTACAATAGGCACCCTGCGGCCAATACCAAATGCCTTAGGCGATACACGAATGATTGGGCAGAACTGGTTGCGCTTGTATTCGTTGGTATTTACCATTTTTAATATGCGGTCCACAAGTGCTTTGTCATAGCCCATAGCTACTATTTCTTTCGGGCCTTGCCTGCACTCTATATATTGAAAGAGGATGGGGTCGAGTATATCATATTCAGGCAGGCTGTCGGAGTCTTTTTGGTCAGGGCGCAGCTCTGCGCTGGGGGCTTTATCAATGATGGTCTGAGGAATGATCTCTTCGTGATGATTAATATAACGGGCTAAAGCATATACCTGTGTTTTATACAGGTCGCCGATAACACCGAGGCCGCCGGCCATATCTCCGTATAGGGTACCATAACCTGTAGCCAGTTCGCTCTTGTTAGAGGTGTTGAGTAGTATCAGGTTAAATTTATTGGCAACTGCCATTACTAATGTGCCCCTGATGCGTGACTGCAGGTTCTCTTCTGCAATATTGAATGGCAGGTCATTAAATACAGGTTTAAGAATACCTGTTAGTGAATCGAAAGCGTTTTTTATTGGGAGTGTATCGTAAGCGCAGCCCAGGTTTTTTGATAGTTGTTCTGCATCAGTAACTGAACCTTCGGAGGAATAGTGTGAGGGTAGTAGCAATGCGCGGACATTTGCCGGGCCTAATGCCTGGCAGGCGAGTGTTAGCACTAAAGCACTATCTATTCCGCCTGAAGAGGCTACAATGGCTTTATTAAAACCCATTTTGCCAAAATAATCACGGATGCCGAGTAGCAGGGCTTCGTGTATCTCATCGGTACCTATTGTGGCATCAAATTGTTGAGGGGTTTGGGTTATTGGTACTTGTGTATGTGGTTCTCCATTTGCAAAGCTGCCATCACCCTGCAGGGTAATGTATTGCAGGTCTTCGGTAAAATAGGGTAGCTCTTTGATGATATTTTGCTGTGCATCCATCACCAATGAACCACCATCGAAAATTATTTCTGTTTGAGAGCCGATGGTATTGCAATAGATAAGTGGCAGCTTGTATTTCGTTACGTTTTGTTTGATGACATGTCTGCGGCCGTCTGCATGCAGGTAATCGAATGGAGAGGCACTAAGGTTGATCATGATATCCGGTTGCTGTTGTATCAGCGTATCCATTGGGTTGGCGCGGTATAGCGGGTTGTCATCCAGGTTCCAGATGTCTTCACAAATTGTGACCGCTAATTTCTTTCCCTTGAAATCAATTGTGTTCCATTCGAAAGCGGGTTCGAAATAGCGGTATTCGTCAAAGATGTCGTAGGTGGGTAAGAGGGTTTTGTTTACAACAGCTTTTATTTGTTGCTCGTATAAAAAGTAGGCGCTGTTAAAAAGGTCTTTGCCTTCGGGCTTTGTATTGCGGGATGGTGCGCCAACCAGTACACCTATTGTATCTGCTTCCTGTTTTATCTTATCTATGCTTGCCAGGCTCTGCTCGATGAAATCATTGAATTCTAAAAAGTCGCGGGGAGGATAGCCGCATACTGCCAGCTCTGAAAATACGATAAGGTCTCCACCTTGCTTTTTCGCTTCGCGGATGGCGTTGATGATCTTATTGGTATTAGACTCGAAATTACCAATGTGGTAGTTTTGCTGTGCGAGGAATATTTTCATTCGGTGGCAAAGTTAACAAGGTTTATCCTCAGATTTTAACACATACCCTTATCCACATTTTTTTACCTCGATCATCAACAGCGCTTACTGGTAAAAACTAATGATCAATAACGCTATGTGTGCATAAAAATTTGGATTTGCCTCTTTTGCAATTGTAACTTGCAGGTAGCATAACTCGATTATCGAACTCCTTTTGAGGCGCAGTTAGACGCAAAAGTTCTTTGAAATATGGAAAAATGTAACTTAAGAAATGAGCAAGAAGTGAGCAAAAAGTGAGCAGTAAATGAGCAGCTTTTTTAAAGTAACATATTGATTATCAATTAGTATCTGCTATTAAAAAAATAATCCTACACGCAGCGCAAAACTATTTAAGCGTGTATTGGGGTTGGTGAAACTGCCTTTGTAGCCGAGTTCGAAATTTTGTGGGTTGATGGCGGTGGGCAGAAAGCCGTTGTTGAAATAGAGGCCTGTGAAAAAGAATAATTTTTCGGTAATGGGATATTCAATGCCTGCACCCACATTGAGCTGCAGCATAATGGGCGGCGTGGCGAGTGTGCCTTTAAGAATTTCGTTGCTGCCCGATGCTGTTACTCTGATAGTGTCGGCTGCATTGTACACAACATCATAATTGGCTTTGCGGCTGATGTTGAATGCGACAGTAAGGCCTATCTGTCCGAAGATGCGCATACCTGTTTTGGGTAGTTCGTCTGAGCGGAGTTTTAAAGCAAAGGGTATGTCTATGTATTGCAGCTTGTAGTTCATATTGGCACTGATAACGGTATTGGGCAGGGTGGTGTCTACATGATTGGTATTGGCGGTGGACATTAATTTACCGCCGGCTAATTCGATATTAAACCCGCTGACAAAACCATAGTTGTCTGCAAAATAATATTCGGCTACCAGCCCCCATTGATATCCCGCCCTGCTGCCCTTGCTACTGACATGATAGCGGCCATCGTCGCTGGCAGAGGCTACAGGGTGCATCCAGGTGAGAGAGGGCGCAATAAAAGCGCCAAAACGGAGCTTGTTGACATCGAGTTTATCTTGGGAAGGTGATCTTTTGTTTTTAGAAGCAGGTTCGGATGATACGTCTTCGTAAGTGTATTTTTGGGCAGAGGTTAGCAATGAACTAAATAAAAAAATGAATAGAAAGAGATTTTTTTTCATGTATTGCTATTTTACTAAAATATGTTAAGGTAACCGCAAAGTACGCAAAGGAAACGCTAAGTTTCGCAAAGCAGGTTTTGCATTGAACTGCGTGTAGTATTTTTGCCACAAAGTAAAAGCATTTAGCGATGAGAATAAGCTTATTTTTAGGGCCTATGAAAGTTATCCACAAGATAGTATCGGCGCTGTGTATAGGAGCCATGACCTGTATAGTGCTGAACGGTTGTAAAAGCGGTGAGCAACAACCGGATGTGAGCGGAATAAAAATAGATATGAAAACGCAAAGGCTGGACAGGGACCTGGCAGCGATAGATACCAATCACATCGGCGCCGGATTGCAACAGCTAAAAACTAAGTATCCTGATTTTTTGAATTTTTACCTGGATACGTTGATGGGTTTTGAAATAAGGGGTAATTATGTTGATACGGCGCCTGGTATCAAATTAGGATTGAAAGCCTTTCTGACCCATAAAGATTATCGTGGGGTGTTTGATACGGTGATGCTGCATTTTCCTGATACTAAAAAAACGGATGAGGCATTGGTAAAGGGGTTTCAGTATATGAAATACTATTTTCCTCAATACAAAGTGCCACAAGTGATATACCTGGTATCGGGATTGAATAACTGGGGGGCGTTTACATACGGTGATAATACAGTGGGTATAGGATTAGATATGTTTTTGGGAAAGGAATATCCTTTTTATCGTTCAGTAGGGTTACCAGATTATATGAATACGCATTTGCGCCCGGCCTATATGCCTGTAGCCGCTTTCAGCGCCATCTATACAGGGATGCACCCGATTGTGATGGATAACAGGACCTTGCTGGATATGATGATACAAAAAGGGAAGGAACAATATTTTATAAATAAGGTGTTGCCGTTTGTAGACGATACAACACAGCTGGGCTATACCCAAAAACAATTGGAATGGTGTGGACAGAATGAGGCGATGGTATATAATTTCTTTATAAGAGAGAACTTACTTTTTGCTACTGAATTGGGTCGTGTGGCACGCTATATCAATGACGGGCCTAACTCAACAGGCATGCCGCCTGAAAGCCCGGGCAATATTGGTTCGTGGCTGGGGCTGCGTATCGTAATGGCTTATATGCAACAACACCCCGGCACTACCATGGAGCAATTGTTTGCAGAAACAGATCCGCAGCAGTTTTTGGCAGCATCTAAGTATAAACCTAAGTAATGTGGAAATGTGCAAATGTGCAGATGTGCAAATTTGGAATGTGAATTAATGTGATGTAATGTGATGTAATGTAATGTGATGTAATGTGGGTGAATGTGATGAACAGGTGTGTTGTATTCTATAATACGGTAGTAAATTTTTATCTTTGGAGTTCATATTTTATATAAAAAATTAATGTCAGCATCATACCAGATCAAGCTACCGCAATTTGAAGGGCCATTTGACTTGTTATTGTTTTTTATAGAGCGCGATGAGCTGGATATTTATAATATACCTATCACGAATCTTACCAATGATTTCCTGGCCTATATACACCGGTTAGAATCGCTGAATATAGAAATGGCGAGTGAGTTTATTTTGTTTATCTCTACACTGATGCGCATAAAGGCAAAGATGCTGCTGCCACGCAAAGAAGTAGATGAGCAGGGTAATGAAATAGATCCGAGACAAGAGCTGGTAGATAAACTGCTGGAGTATAAAAGATTTAAAGATGCGGCTGAAGAAATGGTGCTGATGGAAGCCGAAAGATTGCTGCAACAGAAAAGGGGCAACATACGAAAGGAATTGGAGCTGTTGGGCGAAGAGTATGCGGAAGGAACAGAGATACAAACGGTAACGATGTTTAAGCTAATGCAGGCGTATGAGAAGGTGATGAAGCGCTTTAAGGACAGGAATGATAAGCCGCAACATGTGGTGGTGAAATATAATTACAGCATGGAGAGCCAACGTGTATATTTAGTAGAGTATATGCAGGTGCAAAGAAAGGCTTCGTTTGAGGCGATATTTGCAGAAGTAGAGAACAGGGTGCATGCTATATTTAATTTCCTGGCCTTACTGGAGCTGGTGCAACAGAAAGTTTTAACAATACTTTTGGGTACCGGCCGCAATAACTTTATTATTGAGTGGCAGGATGCGCAGGAAGATGAAATAAAGGCTGAAACACCCGAATTGGCACAATAATTGTACTATAGTACTATGTAGGGCAACCTACAGAAAAAGGACTCCACAAGCACTGTCGGACAGTAGTTTGTGGGCTTTTTGTTTTATGGGGTGCTTAATTTTCATGACCATATAAATGAAAGTGGTAAATAAATCATTTTTGATTATTGTGATCGAATTATGATTTTTGCAGAGGATAATGAACTCAGTAGTAAACATATTAGCCATAGAGTCGTCTTGTGATGAGACGAGTGCTGCCATTGTAAGTAATGGTAAGGTGCTCAGTAATATAGTAGCATCACAAAAGGTGCATGAGCTGTATGGAGGGGTAGTGCCAGAGCTGGCCAGCCGTGCGCATATGCAAAATATCATACCCGTAACAGATGTAGCACTAAAGCAAGCGGGTATTGATAAAAAGGATATACATGCAGTAGCATTTACGCAAGCGCCGGGATTGATAGGGGCTTTGCTGGTAGGTGCGTCTTTTGCAAAGGCATATGCACAAGCACTACAGGTGCCGTTGATAGCGGTGCACCATATGCAGGCCCATGTGCTGGCACATTTTATAGATGAGCCTAAGCCGGAGTTCCCGTTCCTGTGCCTTACTGTTTCGGGTGGGCATACACAAATTGTGTTGTGTCGCGATCACCTGGATATGGAGGTGATAGGGGAGACGATGGATGATGCCGCTGGAGAGGCTTTTGATAAGGTAGCCAAGATGTTGGGCTTGCCCTATCCCGGTGGACCATTGGTAGATAAATATGCTAAAGAAGGTGACCCGAAGCGATTCCCATTTCCTATGGCAGAGATGCCGGGATATAGTTTCAGCTTTAGTGGGATAAAGACATCTGTATTGTATTTTCTACAGAAAGAAAGGAAAATAGATGAGGCGTTTGCAGAAAAAAATATGAATGATATCTGCGCTTCGGTACAGTATACGATCATCAGAACCTTGATGAATAAACTGCACAAGGCAGCCAAAGAACTGAAAATAAAGCATGTAGGTATTGCGGGTGGCGTGTCTGCCAATAGCGGGCTAAGGGCGGCACTTGCTGAGGCGGGTGAAAAATATGGTTGGCACGTATACATACCCGCTTTTCAATATTGCACAGATAATGCGGCTATGATAGGGGTGACAGGATATTATAAATACCTGGCGAGCAAATTTGCTGACTTATCAGTAAGCCCTACTGCAAGAGCTGCGTGGATATGAGCAATAGCTATTTTCAATTTAAACAGTTCAGGGTAGAGCAGGATAGGTGCGCTATGAAAGTATCGACAGATGCCTGTGTGCAAGCTGCGTGGACACCGATACGAGAAAATGTAAAGCATGTGCTGGATATTGGCGCGGGTACAGGATTGCTCTCTTTAATGCTTGCACAGAGAAATCAAAAGATTGTTATTGATGCAATTGAAATGGATGAACCTGCTGCGAAACAGGCAAAAGAAAATGTTGCTAATTCAGGATGGAATGACCGGATAAACATTATCTGTGCAGATGCAAAGACCTATGCTTACGATAAACAGTATGACCTGATCATTTCAAACCCTCCTTTTTTTCAGAATAGTTTGCTTGGCCCCAATGAAGAGCGAAACAAAGCAAGACATACACAATCGTTAGGCTACCAGGAACTTTTGAATATATTTGAAAAAAACCTTGCGGCAAATGGCTATGCTTCTGTTCTGTTGCCCTATATAGAACAAAAAATATGGGAGGGATTGCTAATGGGAAATAATTGGGGAATGGTACAACGATTATTAGTATTACCAAAAATTGGTGCTACTGCCAATAGGGTAGTGAGCCTATGTGCAAAGATGCCTTTGCAGCAATTGCCGGATGAAACTATAGCCATCAGGAGAGATGCAGCTAATTATACAAATGAATTTATTGATTTGCTCAGGCCTTTTTATCTGCACTTATAGATGCAAGACGCACTCGCTTTTTACTAAAAAGGTAGAAGATGCAAATACCTATCCATCCCAACCAGAATAAATAAAAACCCATATGAAAGCGCTGGCCCATGAGCTTGTGCGTGAAATCGTGATGGAAATCGTAATAGGTGAGGTATAAGCCGGTTAGCGCAGCGAGTAATAATATGGTATGCATGGCTTTGCCTATAGCAGCAAACAAAATCCTTTGAAAAATAGCATGTATGATAAGGAGTACCAGGAGCGTTACAAAAACAGCTGTAGTGCCTTCCCACCAGGTATTCATGAACAGGTATTCTTTATGAAACCAATGCATGCCCCTGCGCTCCAGCCAGCTACCCCGGGTGAGTAAAAAGCCCGATATAGATGAGAGTGCAGCCAGAAATAATATGAGTGGGAGTACACGCTTCATAGTATGTGCTTATTCAAAAATAGTATTTACTTATGAGAAGAAAATAGGTGGCATCAGAATATTTATTACTTTTCTAAAATGAATTTTTATTCATGATCAAAGCCGAGGGGATAAGCAAACATTTTGGCAAAACAATTGCAGTAGATAATATCTCTTTCAGCGTAAATGAGGGGGAGAATCTGATATTGCTTGGTACGAGCGGTTGCGGCAAAACAACTACAATACGCATGCTGAACCGGCTGATAGAAGCTACCAGCGGCAGTATAAGTATAAACGGAGCAAGTATTTACTCACAACAGCCTGATACATTAAGAAGGAATATTGGCTATGTGTTGCAGCATAACGCACTTTTTCCGCACTATACAGTAGCAGAAAATATTGCCATTGTACCTAAACTATTAAAATGGACAGATGGTAAGATAGTATCAAGAACAAAAGTGTTGCTGCAAAAATTGCATTTGCCTGAGTCCTGTTTGTCAAATTATCCCGGCGAATTGAGTGGTGGGCAGCAACAGCGGGTGAATGTGGCAAGGGCTTTAGCGGCAGAACCACCTATATTATTAATGGATGAACCATTTGGCGCGCTTGACCCGATAACAAGGGCGGGTATAGTGAGAGAATTTATGGAACTGGATGAGCTAAAGAAAAAGACGATAGTAATGGTAACTCATGACGTGGAAGAGGCTTTTGAAATGGGAGATAAAATATGCCTGATGGACAGCGGCCGCATTATGCAAATTGGTACGCCGGTACAATTACTTTTTAGCCCTGAAAATGAATATGTGAGATCTTTCCTTGATAAGCATTTTTTACAATTGGCATTGAAACAAATAAACATAGAAGACATTTGGGAATCGCTACCCGCAGTGATAAATGAAACTGATGGATTGTCTATGGTATCAGCAAAATCAAGTTTGTGGGATGCAATAGCTTTTTTTACAAAGGGAACAGCAAAAGAATATATCCAAATAAGTAATGCAGGAAATGAAATTAAGCAGGTAAGACTGAATGAATTATTTACAGCATTCAATCAATACAAAAAAAACTAGTATGCACGAACAAAGTTTTTTTGATTTTGTTTCTCAACAGTCCGGTAAGATACTGGAGCAGACGGTTGCGCATATAGGGCTCACTTTTATCTCTTTGTTCATTGCTATTATTATCGGTTTACCTCTAGGGATACTTATCTCGAGAAAGAAAAAACTGGCGGGTACAGTATTAAGTATTGCAGGTGTGTTGCAGACGATACCGAGTATTGCGTTGCTGGGCGTGATGATACCATTGTTAGGAATTGGCGTAAAACCTGCGATCACAGCATTGTTCTTGTATGCGCTATTGCCTATTATCAGGAATACATACACAGGTATAATAGGTGTGGATGGTGATATAATAGAAGCGGCAAGGGGTATGGGTATGAGTAGTGGGCAAATACTTTTAAAAGTGGAACTGCCATTGGCTATGCCGGTGATATTTGCTGGCATACGCACGGCTACTGTGATAAATGTGGGCGTGGCTACGCTGGCGGCTTATATTGCCGCGGGTGGTTTGGGTGAATTTATTTTCGGTGGTATATCGCTTAATAATACGAATATGATACTGGCAGGGGCAATACCTGCTGCACTGCTGGCTATTGTGTTGGATTTCTTATTGTCGAGAGTGCAGAAGATAAGGCTTAGAAAATTGCGGCTTGCTTATATAAGTTTTCCTTTCATTATTTTATTACTGTCCTCTTTTTATTTACTTCCGAATGTAGATGGAAAATTACTGGCTGGCTTTACGCCGGAGTTTATGGGACGTGTAGATGGCTATTTAGGATTGAAAGAAAAATACCATTTGAATATCCGTACGGTGGTGATAAGCGATGCTGTGATGTATAAAGCAGCTTATGAAAAAAAGCTGGACGTGATAAGCGGCTATAGTACGGATGGGAGGCTAAAAGCCTTTGATCTCATAAATTTGGTGGATGATAAAAATATTTTTCCACCGTATTATGCTGCCCCTATTGTTAGAAAAGAAGTGCTCGAAAAATATCCTGAGCTGGAAGGTGTGTTGAATATGCTGGCAGGCAGGATCAATGATTCTATAATGACCGAGCTGAATTACAAGGCAGACTATTTAAAACAAAGCCCGGAACAAATAGCTAAGGATTTTTTAGTGTCACAGGGGCTATGGAAAGCACCACGAAATGGTAATAAGGGAACTATAACAATCGGGTCTAAAATATTTGCTGAGCAATATATACTGGCAGAAATGTATGGCATGATAATTAAGGGATATACAGACCTGAATGTGATGGCGAAAACAGGATTGGGTGGTACTAAAATATGTTTTGATGCATTGACAAACAAAGCAATAGATCTATACCCTGAATATACAGGTACAGGACTGTTGGTGTTGTTGCAACCTGACAATCAAACAGTTAATAATATTATAACAAACAAAGACAAAGTATATAATTTTGTAAGCAATAATTTCAGGCGAAAGTTCAATATCGTTTGGTTAAAACCAATAGGGTTCAATAATTCGTATTCCTTAATGATGCGCAGGAATGAGGCTGAAAAATTACACATCACATCTATAACCAATCTGAAACATTATATAGACAGTAAATGAAATTAACAGCAGCATATAAGACAGTAAGAGAACGCACGGAGCATATCTGCAAACCATTGCATACAGAAGATTATGTAGTGCAGCCGGTGGTGGATGTGAGCCCCCCTAAGTGGCATATAGGGCATACTACCTGGTTCTTTGAAACTTTCATACTAATACCAAGCCTTAAAGGGTACAAGCCCTTTAACCCTGATTATAATTTTG
>Ga0207152_1158_pt1 | contig 14101 bp, 13 predicted proteins | sample Alteio_BWMinHeat_30_FD_153590 | JGI IMG/M metagenome (GOLD analysis project Ga0207152, IMG submission 153590) | Enriched cells from forest soil in Barre Woods Harvard Forest LTER site, Petersham, Massachusetts, United States -... | ecosystem: Environmental > Terrestrial > Soil > Temperate forest >... | reverse complement strand
GTGATCATACTATCAGCTTTAAATTAATGCGGGGCAATGGAGAGATCATTAATTGCACCCGTACCGAAAATGCAGATCTATTTTGGGAAACAGCAGGCGGCCATTACCTCTTGCAATCAGCGCATCCTGTTTTTCAACAAAATCTTTCACATCGTCCAAAAACTCCAACTCTGTATAATTGGCTTCTACTTTTGGATAGCTGCCCCAATTTGTTACCGTTTTTACCTTAGACATTAATATCAGCAAATGATGCGCAAGTTAAGCAGCCCTAATCAGAATAATTTTAAAAAATTGTAAATACTAAAAAAGGTTGGCTGTTAAGTGTCAGATACCTATTTTTGCAGCCCTTGGTCCCGTAGTTCAATGGATAGAATAGAAGTTTCCTAAACTTTAGATCCAGGTTCGATTCCTGGCGGGACCACATTTGCTACTTATAATACCTAACCACACCCTGGCATGCCAGCTGGCTGTCTACCATTGCCCCGATTGTTGAGTCTGTAGCATCTGGAAAGGGGTTTGGAGGCGAGCCTACTTACCATAAACTACTATTTTCAATAATATTTTTTAGTATAAACAATATGTTAATGTTTTTTGCGTTGAATAAGTCTACGATATTATTTAACTCACAAAACAACCTGGTGTGCCATGAAAAAGCCATTGTTGCTACTCGTATGCTCTTTTTTGATCTGCCCTGTTTTTGTTCATGCACAAAAGAAAATAGAAGGGCATTGGGGTAAAAAATTTATGGATGTGGCTTACTCTGCAGCTGCAGCCAATGATGGAGGCTATATATTGACAGGACTTACACAAAGCGGGTCAGATACTACCGGCGATATTGTTGTAATAAAGCTATCTGCACAAGGAGATACACAATGGACATTTACTTACGGAGGACCCAAACTGGAAGGTGGTAATAATGTGATACAAACTGCTGACGGAGGCTATCTTGTATCAGGCCATACTGAAGATTTTGGAGCGCAGGATTGCGATGCATTTCTGATGAAAATGGATAAGAATGGAAACCGAGATTGGCTGAAAGTATATGGTGGTGAAAAAGATGATATTGGAGAGGGTGTTATAGAATTACCCGGAGGTGGGTATATTTTTGCAGGCATCACAGCTAGCTGGGGTAATACAGATAACAGCGAGCGACGACATGTCTATTTTGTAAGGACAAATGCTGGTGGAGATGTGCTCTGGACAAAGTATTACGCCGGAAAAGATGTTGAATATGGCTATTCTATTGCACCGGTATATGACGGTGGTTTTCTGGCAGTTGGGTATAGCTCAAGCTGGGGACATGGTGAGACCGATGGATGGATACTGCGCCTGAATGCAAGCGGAGATACGCTATGGACACGATTGTATCAAAATAATGGCGATAGCAAATTCTATAAAATATTGCCAACGGCAGATAACGGGTTTATAGTAGCGGGATACACTACACAAGGCAATAACAGCAAACCGCAAGGATTAGTAATAAAGCTGGATGCTGATGGGAATAAACTATGGGAAAAACTATATGGTACAACTAACCAGGGGATACTACTGCGCGATGCAGCGCAATTGCCTGATGGCAATTTAATGTTTACAGGTGTAAGTTATACTGCTGATACAACAGGTAATGCATATGTACTAACCACAGATGTGGTTGGTGTGAGAATAGCTGAAATGCTATGTGGCGGAGGCTATTCAGCATCGAACTGTATTGCTGTGCAGGGAAATAACAGCTACCTGGTGGCGGGCATCAGCCCTAAATATGGTGATAGCTACGGTGATATTTATTACATGGAGATCGATAATACAGTTTCTAATGTGCCAACAATCGATCAGGGATCCGCGCATGTATATCCTAATCCGGTAAAAGATCAGTTGTGTATCATTTTACCTTCGCCTGAGGCTTATCAACCTGTAAATATTGACATCACTAACATGAAAGGACAGGTAGTTTTGAGCAAAGAAAATTTAATGGCAAAAGATATCGTTATAGACCGGAGCGTATTTCCCAATGGACCATATGTATTCAGTATATTATGTAGGGATGGCAAGGTTTATAAAGGTAAGTTTATAGTAAATTGAACCAGAACTTAGTAAATTGCTATTATGTTATTTTGATCTGAATAATCAGTATGGCAACAACTAAGAAAAATGTAGGTATAGCGGCAGATATATTGTCTGCATACGATAAACTCATAGCCACCATCCCTGGCATAGCGCGTAAAGGAGATACCCTACCTTATACCTCCCTGAATGGGCACATGTTCTCTTATTTTTCAAAAGACGGCAATTTTGTATTGAAGCTTCCACCTGCAGAAATGGAGGCTTTTTTGAAGAAACATAAAACAACATTGAATGAAGCCTACGGTATTATTCAGAAAGAGTTTGCCGTAGTGCCTGGAAAGCTTTTTAAAAACACAAAAGAATTACAACCCTATTTTAAGATGAGCTATGATTATATAAAATCATTAAATCCTAAGCCTACAAAGAAAACTGCTAAGAAATAATATAGTTTACTTCCATTGCATGGTCTTGATGATATGCAGCATATCTACTTTAAAAAAATCGTTTACCGGCTTTAACGAATCCGCATTAGGCGATACATTGAAATAAAGGCCGGCGCGGATAAAATGCTTTACACTATCTGTAGCCATAAACTGGTAAGTAGACGCCGCATTGCCACCTACTGTATAAAATATTGCACTGACATGGGTATCGGGAAAATAATACTTGTCATCCTGTATATAGTCTGCTTTTTTATCGTGGAAATAAGTGAGTTGATGAGAATCTTCCAATAATTTACCTAAGGTATATTTTGCAGACATCTCTTTATAACTTAAATAGATACGTGCATTATAATCTGGAAAATCTATATATAGCCAATAAGGATTTTCAGGCTTCTCACCAAAAAAGCTGCTATCTCTTATTATTGTACCATAGGCCGGGTATTCAAAGCTATATGGAAAGCCGGGGTATTCAAATGTTTTATAAGCATGAGTTGTTGGCAGCTCTAACTGGTAATAGCCTCTTTGCTTAGGACTATACGTTTCAGGGGAGCAAGAAGAAATAAGTATACTTAGTAATATTATTGCGCAAAAACGAAGCATAGCATCAAAACTATGATATTTAGTTGATTTGGGTATACGGGAAATCCATATTAATAAAAGGTTTTATAAAGGACTCCTTTTCTTTTGTTATTTTTGCGACCTGATTTTAAAATTATTATCATGTCTGAACAGCAACCGCAGGAACAACAGTTAAATATAGAACTAAGTGAAGAAATGGCAGATGGTGCTTATGCTAATCTTGCTATTATTACCCATTCATTTGCAGAATTTGTAATTGATTTTGTAAATGTAATGCCCAATGTACCGAAGGCAAAAGTAAAATCACGTATTGTAATGACACCACAACATGCCAAACGCCTGATGAAAGCAATGGTAGATAATGTGAAACGATTTGAAGCCCAATACGGACAGATAAAAGAACAGGAAACGATCAACTTGCCTTTCAATTTTGGAGGCCCAATAGCACAAGCATAGATGAATAATAAAATATTAATACTTGATTTTGGTTCGCAATACACGCAATTGATAGCGAGAAGTATTCGCGAGCTGAATATTTATTGCGAGATACAACCATGTACCAAACCGGTAAATTATGAGGCAAACCTGAAAGGTATTATCCTGTCGGGTAGTCCTTTTTCTGTAAACGATGAAAAAGCGCCTAAACCGGATATAAAGGAGATGGCTACCCATTTGCCTATATTGGGTGTGTGTTATGGCGCGCAGTTATTGGCACAGCAATCGGGCGGTGAGGTGGCAAGGTCGGCACACCGCGAATATGGGCGTGCGCATTTGCAGGAATTGGTGCATGATCCTTTGTTGGCCACTATCAGCAATGGTTCGCAAGTGTGGATGAGCCACGCAGATACGATCAAAAAATTACCTGCAGGGTTTACCATCATAGCAAAGACTGAAAGTATACCTGTCGGTGCCTTTAAAGCGCCGGCATCTTATGCAGAACATGCGGTGTATGGTATACAATTTCATCCTGAAGTAACGCATAGTACAGAGGGGAGGCAATTGCTGAAAAACTTTGTAGTAGATGTATGCGGTTGTGAGCAGGACTGGACACCCGCGTCTTTTATACAGGATACAGTAGCAAGAATAAAGGAACAGGTAGGCAATAATAAAGTGGTAATGGCACTCAGTGGTGGGGTTGATTCTACTGTGGCAGCATCATTAGTTCATAGGGCCATAGGGGATAACCTGTACTGTATATTTGTAGATAACGGGTTGCTTCGTAAGCATGAATTTGAACAAGTGTTGGAAGGATACAAGCATTTGAAGCTTAATGTAAAGGGTATAGATGCCAAGCAGCGTTTTTATAAAGAATTAGATGGTGTAAGTGACCCGGAACAGAAAAGAAAGATCATCGGCCGTTTATTTATTGAAGTATTTCACGAAGAGGCGGTGAAAATAAAAGATGTAAGATTTTTAGGGCAGGGTACTATTTATCCCGATGTAATAGAATCGTTGTCGGTACATGGGCCTTCACAAACTATTAAGTCGCACCACAATGTGGGCGGGTTGCCGGAGATCATGCATTTGTCGTTGGTTGAGCCTTTACGTTTCTTATTTAAAGATGAAGTACGCAAGATAGGTCGTGAATTAGGTATAGATAATATATTCCTGGCAAGGCATCCATTCCCCGGCCCTGGTTTGGGTATCAGGATACTGGGTGCTGTAAGTGAAGAAAAAGTAAAGATGCTGCAGGACGCAGACGATATTTATACACGCCACTTAAAAGATAGCGAATTGTATGGCGAGGTGTGGCAGGCAGGAGCTATATTGTTACCTGTACAGAGCGTGGGCGTGATGGGGGATGAACGTACTTATGAATTTACTTTGGCTTTACGTGCTGTAACTTCTGTAGATGGTATGACAGCAGATTGGGCTCATTTACCGCACGCTTTTTTAGCTAAAGTATCTAACGATATTATTAATAACGTTAAGGGAATTAACAGGGTGGTATATGACATTAGTTCAAAGCCTCCTGCAACCATAGAATGGGAATAGATTTTATGAAAAAGCTAACGGGCTATTTATTGATTAGTTCCATGTTGGTATTTTGCCTCCCAGCGAGTGCCGAAGCACAATTTTGGAAGAATTGGTTTCAGAAAAAAGAAGCTCCGGTACATCACTATAAACCTGTACACAAAGACCCAACACCTGTAATGCCAAAGCCGGGTCCGCTGAAAAAGAAAATAGAGCAGCAATATCCTGCGAGCACTAAAAAATCTAATTATCGAATTGATGTTTTGACACCATTATACATTGATGAACTCGATAAAGCTGACAAAAAAATACCCGATAGGTCACTTAATGCAGTGCAGTTTTACGAAGGAATAAAATTGGCAGTAGATACGCTAAATAGTTTTCATTACAACATACAAGTATACATACATGATATTGCAGCCCCGGGCGCTACTGCAGATCTGTTAATAGCAAATCACAAACTCGATTCCGCCGATCTTTTAATAGGAGGTGTGCAATCAAAAGATATTTCTGTTTTAGCAGCGTTTGCTAAAAAAAGAAAGATAAATTTTATTTCAGCACTGTCTCCATCAGATGCAAGTATAAAAGACAATCCCTATTTTATATTGACGCAGCCTACCTTGCAGGTACATTGCAATTATCTAATGGGATATATTCAGAAAAAACATCCTAATCAAAAAATGGTATTATTATACCGCACCAACGTGTCTTCAGAACAAGGTGCCTATAGTTATATCATTGATAACGATGAGCCTGCTGCGTTTAAAAAACTTTTATGTAATTCCTTGCCGGCCAAAAATCAACTATCTGTTTTGCTGGACAGTACAAAAGTAAATGTCATTATTATATCGGTATTAGATAACACTTATGCAGATCTATTATTAAGAAATCTTCATGATTGGTTTCCCAATTATCGTTTTGAGGTATATGGCATGCCATCATGGAAAACACTTCCAAGCCTGAAAAAACCTGATGCTTATCCCAACATTGCCGTTTATTTTACTTACCCTTTTCATTTCGACCCTTCAATTCCTGCTATACAGAATATTGACAGAAATTATAAAAATGAATATGGTGGCAGGCCTTCTGAAATTGTATATAGGGCATATGAAACTATGTATTTGTATTCCTATCTGCTGATCCAATATGGTCCTATATTTAACAACAGGTTTAGTGATAATAGCGCCAACCTTTTTACTAAATACGATATTGAACCTAAACTTGATAAGAATGGCAATTTTTTATACAATGAAAATCAGCATATTTATTTATACAGATACCAGAGTAGTTCTTATATAGTCGAACAATAAAAGCTCAGCTATTCAAAGCAATAGTATCATTGTGTTGCGAATCTATACCGGAAGGTGGGCTGCTATTTGTTACAAGTTGCTTTTTCTTTTGCTCTTCAATCATGGCTTTATTTATTGCGAGCTTATTTTTTCGCATCAAGTACAATATAATAAACAAGACACCTGCTACTGCTATAATGCATCCTACTGCAATATTTGGTTCAAGGTCCTGAACTAATAGTGCCACCGTAATGATTAGGATATTACTTGTAAGTAGTATGACTACACTTTTAGAATGTGTAAAACCAAGATCAAGCAGATAATGATGCAAATGGCTGCGGTCTGCTTTAAAAGGAGACGTACCTTTTATAGCGCGTTTTATGAATACCCTGAAAGAATCAAATATAGGTACGAACAAAAAAGATAATGCTACTATCATAGCACCTTTATGAGAATGTATAACAGTTACGATTGGGTTATAAACAGTATAAGAATGAACAAATAATATTGATAATATAGCAATGACAAAGCCTATCAGCAAGGACCCTGTATCCCCCATAAATATTTTTGCAGGGGCAATATTGTATCTGAGAAAACCGGTTATTGCAGCCATAATGCTGAATGCAATACATGCCCCGCCAGCATTATTTAGCCCCGCAAGGCATATGCCTAATAAAAAAGTGACAAGAATCCCCAACGAACCGGCTAAGCCATCTATACCATCTATCAGGTTAAGCGCATTGGTAATAAACATAACCCCTAATATGGTAAACACAACACTGTACCAATAGGGCATCTGGAATATTCCCAATATACCATGAAGTGAATTGATGCGGATATCAGCAAGGAAAACGGTGATAAAAGCAGCAACAAATTGTGCCATCAATTTTTTATATGGGCTTACTGCAGTCAGATCATCATTTACCCCTATCAAAAACAACACAACACACGATGCGACTATATAACTCCATTTGTCCACCAACGGAGATGTAATAAATAGGGAGGTAACAATGATAAAAGAAAAGAAAATACCAATACCACCAAGGTTTGGTACAATGTTTACATGTACTTTCCGCTCATTGTCAGGTTTGTCAAAAAGTCTTTTACGGTTCGCTACATATATTACCTTAGGTACAATATATAGGCTGGCCATAAGAGTACAGATAAAACTGAGTAAATAAATAATATATGCGGGTAAAAAAGTCATAATTTATTACATCCCAACGGAGAGAAATCCTCTATTTAGACCATCTCAAATAACAAATGTACTGTAATGTTTGAAACAAATTTTATTAATAACAATTCAATAAAATATTACGTAAATAAAATAATTTATACAGTAGAATTATACATAACTCTAAAGAATAGGAATGAATTGTATTCATTGATAGTAAGCTGTTAAGACTTGTTGCCACGAAGAAAATTGTTTATAAAGGAATAGATATTAAATCCGGGCTGTTGCAATGCTGCAGCAAGTTCAGCTTCCAGCTTTTTTTTATTTATATCTTTCACACGATCTGCCTGTATCAATTGCCAGCATTTTTTTATTAACAGGTACATTCTTTTTGTAGGAATGGTATTCTGTTGGGCCAGGTAGTCTTCTACGGCTATAGCTAGTTCTTCTATCCCGGTTTTAGAAGTAGCAATTGTTTTTATTACAGGTGTATCTTTCCCGTTCTTATTTTGCTCATGCGCCATTATTCTCAGGTTATTATACATGGCCTCTGTATCGCTATGGTCTGCCTTATTAATAACAAAAATGTCGGCTATCTCCATAATGCCTGCCTTTATTGTTTGCACCATATCACCCGATTGTGGTACTAATGTTACTACGGTACAATCAGCCAGCCCTGCTATCTCTACTTCACTTTGTCCCACACCAACCGTTTCTACTAATATCAGGTCAAACCCTGCGTTTTTTACGAGGTCTGTTATTTCTATTATTTTAGGATGTAAGCCCCCCAGCTCACCCCTTGTAGCCAGGGAGCGGATAAACACTTTCGGATCATTGTAAAAATCGCTCATGCGTATCCTGTCACCAAGTATAGCACCATAATTGAACGGTGAAGTTGGGTCTACGGCTATCACTGCTATCTTCTTACCCTTTTTTGTCCAGTAGTGTAATAAAGCATTTACCAACGTGCTTTTGCCTGCACCAGGTGGGCCTGTAATACCTAATACCTTTGCATCCTGTGTATGTGCTAATGCTGACAATATTGACTCGTAGCCAGGAAGTTCATTTTCAACCAAAGTAATGCCTTTGGCAAGCGCCTGGAAATTACCTGTTTGTATCTCTGCCAGCAATTGTTTTATCTTGTCCTGCACTAAAATGGTTTTAAGAAACGTTATACCTTAGCATTTAAACTGTGAGCAAAAATACTTTTCTAAATAATAAACTGGTATCTAAAACAAATATTGCTATAATTCTTGCAATATTAGCCATGTTGGGTTTTTTGGTTTACAGGCCGCTAAACTCGGCAGCCACCACATTATTTGGCATTAATGCATTATGGAATATTAACCCCAAACATTGGCTAAGACAAAAATGGTGGTGGTGCTGTGTGATATGGGTGGCTACCTATGCTATTACTTATTTCTGGAGTACAGATATGCATAGCTGGAACGAGCGGATAGATATAAAATTACCATTCCTTTTGCTCCCGCTGTCTTTCGCTTTATTACCTAAGTTTAGTACCAAACAGCTATTCATTCTTACTATCTCCATTGCATTCATGTTACTGGTAGGGGCAGGGTATAGCACTTATTTTTATATCAAATCGTCTGCTTATTATATTCATCAATATGAGTTCTCAGGCACATTACCCACGCCTGCTGAGAGCGACCATATAGTTTTTAGTTTGTGCATCTCCTTATTTATAGTTTGGTCTGTTTACTTTTTCCCTTATATAAAAACTGTGTATTGGAAATGGTTCATAGCAATTACAGCAATATTGTTAGGACTCTATCTGCATTTATTGTCAGCCAAAACAGGACTGGTCACGCTTTATATTTTCCTGTTTTCTTGGGTAATATATTTGATCATTAAGAAAAACAGGATGATGGCATTTGGTGTTATTGCTGCACTTGCCATTTTCTCGTTTTTTGCATGGAATTATATCCCAACCTTCAGGCAAAAAATATTGTATGTAAAGTATACATACATATTATATAGACAAGGCGAAATAACAGGCAACTATAGCGATATGGGTAGGGTGGTGTCTGATAAAATTGCTATAAGGCTTATTGAAGAGCACCCCCTGCGGGGTGTGGGTGCAGGCGATATTTTAGAAGAAATGAAGAAAGGATATGACCGCTGGTATCCCCAAATAAAAGAAGAACAGCGTTTGTTCCCACATAATCAATTTCTCAGTTCGGGTGTGGGCTGTGGAATCCTATCAATTGTTATGCTGGCTATCGTAGCTATATTCCCTATGCTGAGTATAACAAAGAGCAGGCAGGGCTTTTTCAGTTTCGTAATTGCACTTATGCTTTTTGTGCCATTATTAGTTGAGCCGTTTTTAGAGATACAATTTGGTGTGTTCGTATATTTGTTCTTCCTGTTGTGGATCTGGTGTATACCCATTACACCGGCTGAGCAGGAATGATTTTTAGACTAGCAAACTAATATGACCAATTTTATTCCCATATTTCCGCTACATATAATTGTATACCCAGGTGAGCCATTGAATCTGCACGTCTTTGAACCTCAATACAAGCAACTTATAAAAGAATGTATTGACAAAAAAAGACGTTTGGTATACCCTGTGTTTTAGATAAAAAAATAGAAGAATACGGAACGCTGATTGAAGTGAATGAACTAGTTGAAGCATATGATGATGGTGAAATGGATATCAGAACGAAGGGGGTAAAAGTGTTTAGGTTATTAGAAGTAATAGAAAATATTCCAGGTAAATTATACTCAGGGGCAATTGTAAATTATCCCTCCAATATAACGGCTCGCGATGAATCGAAAATAGGCAGTATTATTTTAGATGAGCTAAAACGATTATATGATTTATTGGATATAAAATCGAAACTATCAATAAATGATATGTCTGTTATTTCTTATGAGATAGCACATTTTGTTGGTTTATCAAATAAGCAGGAATATGAACTATTAGGGCTTTTTGATGAACTGCAGCGCCTGGAGTACCTGCGCCGCCACCTGAATAAAATAATACCGGTAGTGAAAGAATTGGAGCAGGTGAAGGCCCGTGTTCAGATGAATGGTCATTTTAGAAATCTTTCTTTAGATAATTTGGACATTTGATTATTTATTAATGACGAATTTTATTACTTTGGTACTTCATAAAAAATAAACCATGTCAGTAAATATTTGTATTGATTGGGGTAATACAACCGCAAAAGCCGCCATTTTCCAGGATAAGCGTCTTACAGTAACTGAAACATTTTCAGATGCAGATGCAGTGTCCCGTGTGGCTTCTATGATAGAAGAACATAAGCCCACCAAGGGAATCATATGTTCTGTGGTAGATGATAAAACTACAGCCAGCGTAGAAAAGATGTGTGCTGAAAAACTCAAATCTTTTATAAAACTGGATAGCAATACACGCCTGCCTATCATGAATGCTTATACCAATCCTGAATCATTAGGCGCAGACAGGTTGGCATTGGCAATGGGCTCATGGGCGGTATACCCCGATATGAATACGCTTGTAGTAAACCTTGGCACATGTGCTACCTATAATTTTACTCAAAAAAATAAAACATTTCGCGGAGGAGCTATATCTCCGGGCCTTCAAATGCGCCTGAGAGCTATGCAGGAATTTACTGATAAGTTGCCATGGGTGAAGGTAGATGGCGAATTGTTGCTAATAGGCTATGATACTGCTACTTGTATGCGTAGTGGCGCGGTATACGGATTAGCTAATGAAATAGACGGTTTTGTAGAAGAATATGGACGTCAATACCCCGATTTTAACGCCATATTAACCGGTGGAGATGCAGCCTTTTTTGTTGGCAAGCTTAAAAGTAAGATATTTGCTGACCCTGAACTTCTTTTTAGGGGTCTGAATCTAATATTAAACTATAATGTGCCGATACCAGCTTAAGTATATACTGTTAATTCTTATTGTTTCAAGTTCAAACGTTTTCGCACAGACCAGTAGTATTAGTAACCCACTTTCAGGGAGGGTGAACCTGCCTTATTCACGTTTTGGTATTGGAGAAGAATGGAACAGCAGCAATACCTTATTGAAGGGTATGGGCAATATTACCTCTGCTTATGCAGACCCGTACGCGATCAATACCGATAACCCGGCTTCATTCGCTTTTTTAAAGAACACTACTTACGAAGGAGGAGCTGCAATTGAGAATCATTCCTTAATTACCGGAAGTAATAACTATAATACAGGTACCGCTACTATTTCTTATATGAATATTGCGTTCCCTACTAATAACCGTCATTTTGGTTTCTGCCTTGGAATGCGGCCGTTTACGCATATTTATTATAACCTGGCCGATACTACCAAAACGGGCCCGGATACACTTATCGGGGGCCAGGTCATTCATAATTATTCGGGTGGTGGCTCTGTGAACTATCTATTTGTTGGAGCCGCCGCAAGGTATGGTGGCTTCAGTGCAGGGGTTACATTCGGGTATCTTTTTGGAAATGTTACAACACTGAGCAGGCTTATTAATAATGATACGACCAATGCCTATAATTCCACTTTTGAGCAAATAAGCAAAATTGGCGGTATTTATTGGAAAGGTGGCCTGATGTATGAAACGCCACTTAACAAAAATTATACTTTACGTATTGGCGCTACTGTTGCCTTACAACAAACATTGAATGTGTGGCGTAATGAATACTGGATAGCTTCCTATAGCCTTGCAGATACATTTATTGCTGACACTACTTACGCTTCCCAACAGGCAAAGGGTACTATTGTTATGCCAATGTCTTATACGTTTGGTATACAGCTGGCAAAAGGTGATCATTGGTTATTAGGTGTAGATTATGCTGCCACCCAATGGGGCCAGTTCAGGAATTTTGGCAACACAGATTCTGTAGCTAATCAAACCAGCAAGCTGAGTATTGGCGGACAATATACGCCTAATGCAGCAGCAGTACGTAATTACTGGTCGAGAGTAACCTACCGTATGGGCCTGTATTATGGTACCAATTATGTATACCTGCGCAATACAACGTTTAATAACTATGGGGTAACCGTTGGCGCCAGTCTTCCTTTTAAACATACCACTGACAGGGTACACCTAGCATTTGATTTTGGCAAGACGGGTACTACAGCTAATAACCTGATACAGGATAATTATTTCAAGTTTTCTATAGGCGTATCTTTTAATGATAAATGGTTTACGCAACGTAAGTATGAATAAGGTAATGGCTACAACTTATTTTAAAAGAACAACCCGGGCCACTATTCCGGGTGTTTTATTTTTAATGCTGTTTGCAACCGCCTGCAAGAACGATCCTAATGAGATCAATGCGCTGATGAATGGGAATAAGCTACGTGAGGACCGTGCTGAGGAGGTGACATTTATATATAGCGTGAAGGGTAAAATAAAGGCCCGTATATATGCACATGACTTTGTACGGGATGAAACAGCAAAGCCACCCTATGCTGATTTTAAGAACGGTGTAAAGGCTGAATTTATTAATGACAGCGGTGTTATCAGTAGCACGCTTACCGCAGGATATGCGAGGTATTATGAGCAGGAGGGCAATGTGTTGATTCGTGAGCATGTAGTGATAGTAAGTAAGAAGGGTGAGCAATTAAATACCGAAGAGCTGATATGGAACCAAAAAATAGCCAGATTTTTTACTGAAAAATTTGTGAAGATCTCCACACCCACACAGGTTACTTTTGGTGACGGACTGGAAGCCAACCAGGATTTTACGGAATACCAGATAAAGAACCTAAAAGGCACTGTGCAGGTAAGTAATAGTGAAGTGCCGCAGTAGCAGTTTACAACGTACAGTGAACAGAGTGCAGTTTACAGAGTACAGTGAACAGAGTGCAGTTTACAGAGTACAGTGAACAGAGTACAGATTACAGATCAGTGGCAGATGACTAGTTTTTCTATTGCCTTTATTTCACCTGTACGTAATACAATAAAATAAAGACCACTATTTACATTGGGTAAAGCCACCTGCAATTTATTATTTGTTATTTCAGACTGATATACTAATGTACCTACCATATCATGTATCTCAACAGCGTATTTTTTTATGGCATCATTTATTTGAATTGTGAATATACCTGTTGAAGGGTTTGGATAAATACTGAATGCTATAGCAGGAAGAATAGTAACCGCACTGGGCTTTGCTACATACCGTATTCTCTGGTGGCTCATATCTGCTATGTATAAAGCACCGGATGTATCTATATAGATACCTGTTGGTGAGCTTAGTAACGCATTGGTAGACAAATTGCCATCGCCAATGGTAGTGCCGGTACCACCACCCGCAATAGTACTGATATAGCCAGATGATACCTTACGGATACGGTCGTTATACTCATCTGCTATATAGAGGTCGCCTTTTTTACTTACGTATATACCTGCCGGCGAAAGTAATTTTGCATTCACAGCAAGTCCACCGTCTCCTGAGAAACCCGCAGTATCATTACCTGCAACAGTATTTATAATTCCTGTAGCGACATCCACTTTCCTTATTACATTATTGTTCACATCTGATATATAGATATTGCCTTGCTTGTCTGTACATACATAGGTGGGTGCATTCAGCATGGCGCTTGTGGCAGCTGCCCC
>Ga0207152_1157_pt1 | contig 14113 bp, 11 predicted proteins | sample Alteio_BWMinHeat_30_FD_153590 | JGI IMG/M metagenome (GOLD analysis project Ga0207152, IMG submission 153590) | Enriched cells from forest soil in Barre Woods Harvard Forest LTER site, Petersham, Massachusetts, United States -... | ecosystem: Environmental > Terrestrial > Soil > Temperate forest >... | reverse complement strand
CGCAAGACCCAATACTTTCCCAAATTCCCCTGGCCGCGGATGGCGGCCCCGTCGATTGATTATTCGCTTCCCGCCGCCAAGCGCGAGCAGGCCGTCCGGCGGCGGGAGGAGCAGGCCGAAAAGCGAATCCGCGAGGTCATCGCGCAAAAAAGGCGTGGATATTGCCGCCATTATCATAGAGCCGATCCAGGGCGAAGGCGGCGACAACCATTTCCGGGGCGAGTGGCTGCGCAGCTTGCGAAGAATCTGCGATGAAAATGAGATGCTGCTCATCTTTGACGAGGTGCAAACCGGCATGGGGATCACCGGCCGGAATTGGTGCTGCGAGCATTTCGGGGTCTTGCCGGATTTGCTGGTGCTGGGCAAGAAAGCCCAGGTCTGCGGCGTGATGGCCGGCCCAAAGCTGGACGAGGTCCAGCAAAATGTCTTTCGCTGCCCCAACCGCATTAATTCGACCTGGGGCGGCAATTTTACCGACTTCGTCCGGTCAACGCACTTTTTGCGGATCATCGAGCGGGAAGAACTGGTGGAGAACGCCCGGATCAAGGGCAGTTTGCTCCAAAACAAACTCCAGAACCTCGCGGGCAGGCATCCGGCGGTCTCCGCCGTTCGTGGACGCGGGCTTTTTCTGGCGTTTGATCTGGCCAGCGTTGAGATGCAGGATGCTTTTTGGAAGGGTGCTTTTGATTTGGGGTTGCTGGTGCTCCGCTGTGGCGAGCGTTCCATCCGGCTCCGTCCGGCGCTGGACATCAACGACGAGGCCATCGACGCAGCATTGCGCATAATGGACAAAGTATGCCGACGACTTGATGCTTAACAGCTATTTAAAAAACCCACACCGACACATGGCGAAATCCACCTTCCAAGCCAGCTCCCGGCCGGCCACCGCCGCGTTGCTAAAAAAACTTGGGCTCAAGCCGGTCAACGCGGGCGTCTTTTGCGGCGAATGGCAGGGCGGCGGCAGGTTGATGAAGAGCGTGTCCCCGATCGACGGCAGAGTTCTGGCGGGTGTCCGTCTGGCTGCGCCGGCCCAATATGAAGAGGCGGTTCAGCGTGCCGTGGATGCGTCCCGGCGATGGCGGGCTCTGCCGGCGCCAGGGCGTGGTGAAATTATCCGGCAACTGGGCAATTCCCTGCGCGCCGCCAAATCGGACCTGGGCAAACTGGTCACGATTGAGACGGGCAAGATTTCCGCCGAAGGCGAGGGCGAAGTGCAGGAAATGATCGACATTTGCGATTTCGCGGTCGGGCTTTCGCGGCAGCTTTACGGGCTGACCATCGCCTCGGAACGTGCGCAACACCGCATGTTGGAGCAATGGCATCCGTTGGGGGTGGTCGGGGTGATCACAGCGTTCAACTTTCCGGTGGCGGTATGGGCCTGGAACAGCGCGCTGGCGGCGGTGTGCGGCAATGCGGTGTTATGGAAGCCTTCCGAGCAAGCCCCGCTCACGGCAATCGCGACAATTAAAATCGCGGAGCGCGTCTGCCGGGCCAATGGGGTTGATCCCGCGGTGTTCAGCCTGATGATTGGCGACGTGGGGACGGTGGGGGAACCTTTGGCCAGGGATGGCCGGATTGCGCTGGTCTCCTCCACCGGGTCGACGCGAATGGGCCGTCAAGTGGCGGCGAAGGTCGGCCGGCGTCTCGGGCGGGCGGTGTTGGAGCTGGGGGGCAACAACGGGATCATTGTCGCTCCCAGTGCGGACTTGAATCTGGCGGTGCGGGCCATCATTTTTGGCGCGGTCGGGACGGCCGGGCAGCGCTGCACTTCCACGCGCCGCGTCATTGTCCATCAGTCCCTTTTGCCGGAACTGACGCGGCGGCTCATCCTCGGTTATCAACAGGTGCGCGTCGGCAATCCCTTGGTTGAAGGGACGTTGATGGGGCCGTTGATCAGCGTGCGCGCGGTTCAAGCGATGCAGGCGGCAATCACACGGCTGCGGCGGGAAGGAGGCAGGACGCTCTACGGCGGCGAACGATTGCGGGGGGCGGCTTATCCGGGCGGGCGATACGTCCGGCCGTGCATCGCGCTGGCGCGGCCCGATTTTAAAATCGTGCAGGAGGAGACTTTTGCGCCGATTCTTTACCTCATGCCGTATCAGGAACTGGATGAGGCGATCGCGTTTCACAATGCTGTGCCCCAGGGGCTCAGTTCAGCCATATTCACGAACGACCTGCGGGAAGCGGAGCATTTTTTGTCCCATGCGGGCAGCGATTGCGGGATCGCCAATGTGAACATCGGCACCAGCGGCGCGGAGATCGGGGGGGCGTTTGGCGGGGAGAAGGAGACCGGCGGCGGCCGGGAGAGCGGGAGCGATTGTTGGAAGAACTACATGCGGCGGCAGACGGTGACAATTAACTATTCCACGGAGCTTCCCCTGGCGCAGGGGATCCAATTTGGTTGAACCAGCTCGATTTTGGAATGCTTTGAAACAAAGAAAGGACACGATGAGCGGCACAAACAAAGGCGTCGACGGTGGCGAAAAGATGTCCTCCGGCCGGGAAGCCAGCCCCGATGTTCCCGGGAATTTCGATTGGCCGGTCGCCTATGAGGCGGAGCGGATGCTGCAGGAGCAGGTGGCCGCTTTTCTAAGCATGAACAATATTGCCCGGCGGCTTTCCGGGCGGATGCGGGAGGAGACGGGCACTGATTTTTTTGAATGGATTGACCATCTGGTGTTGCCGCCGGAGAGTGAAAAGCCTTTGCGGGACGTGGGGTTTGTCGCCGACGAAGGGGTGGAAACGCCGCTGGGGGAAATGGCGCTGCATCATCCACGGGCCACATTGCCGCGGGTCCTCTTAAGGCCGGGGCCGGAGCGGCGTCCGTCCGCGATTGCGTTGCGCCCTGAGTCGGTGGCGGACTTCATGGCCCGGCATGACCTTGATGGCGAGATTGAAGGCGCGCCGCTCTCGCGCTATCGCCGGTTGCTGGTGTCGGATGAAAATGGGGCCCGATTGGAAGCGGTGGAGCGGCATGCGTATCGGGGTTTCACGCCGGCTCCCTTGCGCCCTGGCGAGTTGGAGGCGCTGGTCAGGGTCAAGGAACTGTGGCGGACACGAAAGCGCATTTTTGCCAACGACGGCGAGGGGTTTGAGTTGGCGGGGCGGTTGTTGGGGGAGAGCCTGGCGCTGGTGGGACGCGACCGGACCTGTCAGATTTTCTTCGAGGAGGAGCGGGCTTATTGGGAACGCCGCAATCGCGCCGCGCGGACGCAGAAATTCCGGCAGGACCAATTGGGACTGGGCTGGGGCAATCACGATCACCATACCTTCCGGTGTTCGCGCGGGCATTTTGTGGACTTGACCGAATTTCTGTTGCGGCTCGGCTTCGAAAAACGGGAACGCTATTATGCCGGGTCGGAGGCGGGCTGGGGGGCGCAAATCTCGGAACAGTCGATGGCGGGGATCGTGGTGTTCGCCGATGTTGACCTGATGCCGGATGAAATTCAGGTGGATTTTTCCATCAACCGGCTGCCGTCCGCGCCCAGGTTGGGCACGGTGGGATTATGGGTCGGGCTGCACGGGGAAAGTTTCCTGGAGGCGGGCATGCACCATCTGGAGGCGCGGTTTGATTTTCCATTGTTGCGGGAGCAATTGGCGGCGCAGGGGATCAAGACGATGAATCCGTTCTCCGACTTTGAATTTCTGCGCCAGGCATTCACGGAAGGGGAACGCTGGCCGGTCAGCCGGAAACGGGCGGAGCGGCTGCTGTCGGCCAGATGGATCACGACGGAGCAATGTGAGAAATTCATCAACGAAGGGGCGTTGGGAAGTCATCTGGAGAACCTGCAGCGCCATGGCGGCTTCAAGGGGTTCAATCAGAAATCGGTCAGCGCGGTGATCGCAGCGACCGACCCGCGCCTGAGCCATTTTCAACCGGCGGCGGCCTGACAGTTCGCGTATTGCCGCGTAAAATCACCCTCGCGCCTTCCCCAAAGGGTCATTCGCGCTGCGATGACCGATTCCTCAATTGGCATGGAGGGCATTGCTTCGTCAATGCCCTGACTCCCGCAAGCGCCGCGATGACCGCCCTCCATCTGTAGCGTCGGTCTGCGACCGACGAATCCCCTTCATTCCCATTCAATTTTTAATTTTACATTTTGAATTTTTAATCGGCTTGGTCGCCTTCCCAGCCTGTTGCCCAAAGGCAATCCCAATCCAACTTACTTCAGCTCGTGGTTCCAGATTTTCTTTATGGTTTCTTCCTGGGAATAGCCGACCGGGCAGGCCGGGCTTTTCGTGTTGGCAAAGTAGGTGCGCAGGGTTTCATTGGGACAGGAGATCATCCGTGTCCCCGGCATTTCGAGGTGGCCGTTCGGGTCGGTTTGCTTGATCCAATTGCGGGCATAAAGGAGCCATTGGTTTCGGTATTCCTCCGGTTGCTGCGCAAACCATGAAATCTCATCCCAGCCCCAACAGAACATCGATTTGGGGTCGGCCACATTGGGGTTCGGCCCCCGGCCAAAATTGTCGAATTCGACCAGGTAAGGCAAACTATCACAACTCCAGCCGCTGGGCGAAATGCAGCCCTTGCTTCTTTTGAATATGGCGTCAAGATGGCCGGCCTCCAGGATGGCCTCATGCGGCTTGTCCGGAACCGCCTCAATGCGCATCGGGAACGAGTTGAAATCCAGGAGGCTGACCCCGTCCTTGACCATGCCGCCGGAAGGCACATGGCCATCCAGCAGGACCAGATGGCGGCGGGCGTGCAGTTTTGCATAATCCCGCACTTTGGCCAGAAACTCCGAATAGACCTTCAGGTCCTTGTCATCCGCGCCAATCAGTCCGACCTGGCCGAGATGGAAGGCTTCGCAACCGACGTTGATATAGGAGACGGCGAGGTAATAGAACCAAAGCCGGGTTTCGAGATTGTTGATGATTGGCACGCCGCCACGGCCACCGCCGCCGCCAGCCCGGCCCTCCCGTTTGATGATCCCGGCGCATGAAAAGGTCCGGTCCTCGACAGGCAGGCCAAAGTCTGTGAAAACCCAGGCCGGAATTTTCAGATTATCAACATCCGGACTGACCTGTTCAAAGAGGCAGCCCTGGAAAACGACTTCGGGATCGGTGACATGCACCGCATCCACCATTTTTTTGGCATACTCCAAAAAAGCGGGATCGCCTAATTTGGACTCCTCACCCCAGCGGTAGATGGCCCGGCCGATGAATTTGGCGCCGAGGTTGTGGATCATGCGGACGTCATCATTCCGATACGGGAACTGGTAGCCCTCCGGCTGGCCGGGAACCAGAAAATAGCCCATGGTGATCGCATGATCCAGATAGTTTTCCAGCGTTTGGCGCGAAATGACGCCATCGAAATAGAAGGGGCTGTTCTTGTCGAAGGCCGGTTGGGCGGATTCCGCCGCGCTGGCGCTGATTGCGGGCAAAGCCAGCAGGCCGGCACAACCGCAGGCCAGCAGGAGCGCGTGAAAATGAGCGCGGAACGCGGGCAGTTTTGGGCCGCAGAAAACAGAAGGAAGTTTGCTGATTCTCATTACATTTTAAATTTTGCCGTGGTGCAGGGGCACGCTGGCAGAGGTGGCGGGATTGTCAATCGGATTTCCCCCCGTTTGCCTTGCGCCTTCAATTTCAAATCTCAAATCTGCTCTCAAATCCCTGCCCTCATGGAGGGCATTGCTTCGTCAATGCCGTGACTCCTCCAGCTGTAGCGTCGTTCTGCGACCGACGAACCCCCTCATTCCCATTCAATTTTGCATTTTGAATTCTACGTTTTGCATTTTTAATTGTCATAACGAGGGTTGTCGAAAATATGACAATCTTACGGACCGACCCCTTTCCGGAACGGTGAGAGCCTTCAAAGTGGCAAAGGCGGTTGAGCTGGTAAAACTCAACCGCCCTTCCATTTTTAACACGGTCTTCGTTCCGTCCTGCGTATAGCCGCCCGGATGTATCCAGGCCAGTTCAGGCGGCCCGGCTTTTGCCAAATGCTCCCGCCAATTGCCCGACCAAACCGGCAAAGGGCATGTCGAGCGCCGCATACAGATCAACTGCCTTTGGACTCGCGTTGTCTTTGAGCATTTCCACGGCCACGGTGCAATAGTCGATGACGACCACACCCGCCTGAACCATACGCAGCAGGCCGGTGATGCGTTTGGTTTCGCTGAAAGTGCCGGAGGCATCAATCACACCATATGCATCATAGCCAATCCCAGTTGCATGAATGGCGGGCAAAGCCAGACAGACCTCGGTTGAAACGCCGGCAATAATGAGCTTCTTGCGCCCGGTCGCCTCCACGGCCTGAGCAAACCGGGGTTCGTCGAACGCGTTGACGGTTGTTCGATTAATGATTGGAATTCCGGGCAAGGCTTGCGTCAGCTCTGCAATGGTAGGACCCCACATCTCCGGCGAGGTGGCGGTCACGATAGTTGGTACGCCCAACACCCTGGCCGCCTTCGCCAGCCCGACGACATTGTGGGTCAGTTCCCCCACGGGGATGTCCCTGACTCCAGTGAACAGCCCGACCTGATGGTCGATGAGAAGCAGGGCGGCATTGTCCGGCGTGAGCGGCTCATGGTATTTTTTGGCATTGGTGGTTTCCATAGATTCCGTCCTTTCATTTGATTTCGGTTTGTGTTGGTCCGTTCCAACTTGAACGGCCATCGCTTCCACACTGTACCCGCGGCGCAACCATGGCAGAAATATCTTGTTGCTTGGCTCACCATACTGATTGGGTATACTGGCGCAAATGGAACTCCGTCATCTGCGATACTTCGTGGCTGTCGCCGAAGAGCAGAACATAACGCGCGCGGCGATGCGGCTTCACGTGTCGCAGCCGCCGTTAAGCAGGCAAATCAGGGATTTGGAGGATGAGCTTGGCGTCGCGCTTTTTGATCACGGTGCAAATACAGTGCGGCTTACTGAAGCCGGCCGCGTTTTCCTCACCGAGGCCCGCATGATTTTGCAACGTGCGGAGGGGGCCGTGCAAATGGCAAAGGACACAGCGGGAGGAAAGCGCGGCGAAATTCAGATTGGCTACGCGCCGTCATTGACGGTCGAACTCCTGCCGCGCGCGCTGAGATATTTCCGAAAGTCCAACCCTGGCGTGCGCGTGCAACTTCACGATTTGTCCACGCAGGAAATGTTGCGCGGACTGAGGGATGGAAAGCTCCATGCGGCCCTGCTGGTGCAGGCGCCTCCAAAGATGCTGGCGGGATTGGTTTTCGAGGAATTGCAGCGTCTGGCGGTTTGCGTTGCCCTGCACCCGGCGCATCCGCTGGCGCGGGCGCGCAGAGTCGGGCTGGAACAAGTCGCCAAAGAGCCTCTCAACGCCTTCACGCTTACGGACTATCCAGAGCATCAGGCATGGATTGCCGGCTTGTTCGCGCCACTGAAACGGCCGCCCCAGATAGTCGAGGAACACGACAGCTTCACCAGCCTCATCGCGGCGGTGGAATCGGGCCGGGGCGTCGCGGTGATTGCGCAATTACCCAATGGTCTCGCAAGTTCGCGATTGAAAATTCGCCCATTGCAACCCGCACCACCACCGCTCGGAGTCGGCATCGCGTATCGCAAGAAATTTCGCTCAACAGTAACGAACAACTTTATTGACGCAGCCAAGCGAGGAAAGGTTGACTGACGGAAGGCCATACCCGCATGTGGCAAACCTCAGCTTTTTGGCCCCCGACCGCAACCCTACCCAAAATCTAAATTAAGGCACTACCCTTGTTTACACGAACTTGACAAACGGCAGCGGATGATTGAGAATCTGGCCGTTGGTGACGGTTAGGAGGCGATCTGATTGGTTAAATCGGGTCGGAAAAGACAATCTATATGGACGTTAAATCGTTAAAACGTGAAAATGTTACAGCGTGGCGAACCGCCGGCCTGGCAATGGGCGCGGAGCCGGCGGATAACGACGGGTATCGACGCATATCGACGCTTAATAATATTTTTGATGCAGGCCAGTGAAAGGAGACAGAAATGTGTCAACGTAAGTCGTTGATTTCTCACCTGGCGAGACAGAGTGAACCGCCGTCAATTCGCAAGCGCATGATTTCGAGAGAATTACATCTAAAAATCGAAATGCCTTTGCAAGTGATTGATTTTTCGCCGGTTATCGCCAGTTTGCATGTTTCTTCACCCCATTTCTCAGCCAGAAGGGTTTGGTTTCTCGCCGGTTGCGTAAAAAACGGGGTTTATTTGAATCGCGGCGCGTGGAAAAAAAGAGATGTCAACAACAAAGGCAGGGTGCTGGCGCACAGCCAATGTTCCGGAGTGGAATCGGAGAGACGCCAAAGAGACGCGAATTGCGCGAATCATCACGAATTTTCCGAGCCGAAATTCTTATTCCAAATATTATAATGGACCGCCTTTATCCTCCATCCTCCTTCGTGAAAATTAGTGAAATTCGCGTCTTCAGATGGCCTGCCCGCATCCGTGTTCATCCGTGTGAATCCGTGGTTAGTCTGCCGCCTTTGCGTTCTCTGCGTTCTTTGTGGTTAAATCCTCCGCCTCCAATTCGTGTCAATTTGCGGTTAAATCTGTGTTCTCCGTTTCCTCCGTTTGCTTCTGTGGAAAACCTCGTCCCCATCCGTGGGAATCGGTGTGAATCCGTGGTTAATGAAGGCGCGCTTTTGGAATTGGCGGGAGGGTGACATTATGGTTACAGTTTTGAATCCATGAATTTGGCGACGGCATTTGCGGCGGCGGAGAAACGGCATCCGGACAAGATCGCGGTGTATTGGGGCGAGCGCGAGTATGCGTATCGGGAGCTTTGGTCGGACACGGAACGGGTGGCGGAACATCTGCGCGGCCGGTATGGGCTGAAGCCGGGCGACCGGGTCGGGTTGTGGCTGAAGAATTGCCCCGAGTTCATCCCGGCGTTGTTCGGCATCCTGCTGGCCGGGGGCGTGGTGGTGCCGCTGAATAATTTTCTGAAACCGCCCGAGGTTTCGTTCATGTTGAAGGACGCGGAGGCGGACATCATCATCGCCGACGAGGAGCTGGCGGCGGGATTCCCGGCGTTGCAGGCGGAGCGGCCGAAGTTGCGGGGCGTCCGCGTGGAGGAATTGCTGAAGGGCGACGGGCCGAAGAAGGCTGATTTTCCGGCGCGTAACGAGAGTGACCTGGCGGTGATTGTTTACACCTCGGGAACGACGGGCCGGCCGAAGGGGGCGATGCTGTCGCACGGGAACCTGTTGCACAACGTGGAGAGCTGCCGGCTGGTGTTGAAGTGCGTGGAGAACGACCGGCTGGCGGTGTTGCTGCCGATGTTTCACAGTTTCATGCTATGCGTGGGGGTGTTTCTGCCGATGATTTTGGGGGCGACTATAATTTTGATCCGGTCGCTGCATCCGCCGCGCAATGTGCTCCTGGAGGTATCTCAACGAAAGGCGACGATTCTGCCGGCCATCCCGCAATTTTTCCGAAGCATGGCCCACGCGGAGGTGACGGTCCCGCTGTATCTGCGGATGGCGATCAGCGGTGCGGCGCCGTTGCCGCTCCAGGTCCTGCAGGAATTTGCGGCAAAATTTCCATTTCCACTGATTGAAGGCTACGGCCTGAGCGAGGCGAGTCCGGTGGTGACGAAGAACCCGCTGGACGGCGTGCGCAAGGCGGGGTCAATCGGGTTGCCGATTCCGAACGTGGAAGTGAGCATTCAGGACGATGGCGGGAAATTTCTGGGGACGGGTGAGATTGGCGAGGTTTGTGTGCGGGGCGGCAACGTGATGCAGGGGTATTGGAACCAGCCGGAGGAGACGGCCAAGGCGCTGAGGAAGGGGTGGTTGTTGACGGGAGACATCGGTTACCGGGACGCGGACGGGTATTATTTCATCACGGACCGCAAAAAGGACATGTTGCTGGTCAACGGCATCAATGTTTATCCGCGGGAGGTGGAGGAGGTGTTGTACCAGTTTCCCGGGGTGAAGGAAGTGTCGGTCATCGGCGTGCCGGACGCGCGGAGGGGGGAACAGCCGCTGGCGTTCATCGCGGCCACGGAGGGCCAGGTGCTGGAGGAGAAGGCGCTGCTGCAGTTTGCGCGGGGGAAATTGGCGGATTACAAGGTGCCGCGGCGGATGGTTTTCATGGCGGCCCTGCCCCGGAACGCCACCGGAAAGGTGCTGAAAACGACGTTGCGGGACATGGCCAGGCAGGGAACGGTGGCGGCGAGGGCGGATTAGGACGGGAGGGGTGAAGGGATGTTACGAACGCATGAAGATTATAAGGCATTATGGACAGGAACGTTACGCAGTGAATGGCGGCATTTTGGCGGATGTCCTTTACCAGTTGACGGTGGGGAGTGGCGAACCTTAAGCTATTCAGTAATACTGCTGAGGCGCATGACGCGCCGATGCGGGAACTCTCATATGCCTGAAGGATATTGCGTTAAGTGCAAGGCGAAGAAGGAAATTGTTGATGCGATGGAAGAAGTCATGAAAAACGGTCGTAAAGCCATCAAAGGCAAGTGCCCGACGTGCGGGACGGTCATGTTCAAGATTCTGGGCGGCAAGGCGGTCGCACCCGTGGCAGCCGCGACAGTCGCGCCGCCAGCCGTCAAGCCCGCCGGCGCCAATTGACTCGCTTTATGCCGCAGGAACTAGCCTACGTCATCATCACCCCCTATTCGCTGCACAAGTCTCGGACCGGCGGGATTCTCAGCCGGTTGATCACACGCACCGGGCTGGATCTGGCGGGCGCACGGATGTTTGCGCCGGGTCCAGAACTGGTGACAAAATACTCGGAAAAGATCGTTTCCGCGAACGATCCGCAGGACCGCCGCATCCAGGAGCTGATCTACGAGTATATTCTCAAGAACCTGATGCCGGACCCCAAGACGGGGCGGCGTCGGCGGTTGATGATGCTGTTGCTGAAGGGCGATGACGCGGTGCGCAAGACGCGGTCGGTCATCGGCAACATCAGCACCGAGCGCCGGGGCGGTGAAACCATCCGCGACACGTACGGCGACCTGGTGATTGATGAAAACGACCAGGTGAAATATTTTGAACCGGCGGTGCTGGCGGCGCCGAACCGGGACGAGGCGGAGGTGAAGGTGAAGCTTTGGGCGCATTACTCGGACACGGACGGCGGCGTGGTGGAGAACACGATGGTTTATCCGGCGGGCGACAAGCCGCAGCGGACGCTGGTGTTGATCAAGCCGGACAATTTCCGGTTCGCCACGGGACGGCCGGGCAATGTGATTGATTTCTTTTCGCGCACGGGCCTTTACATCGTCGGCATCAAGGTGCACCGCCTGAGCGTGGCGGAGGCGATGGAATTCTACGCGCCGGTGAAGGAAGTTTTACGGACGAGGTTGAAGGAAGTGGCGGCGTCCAAGACGCGGGCGCTGATCGAGAAGGAGCTTGGCTTTGCGGTTCCGCTGGAACAGGAGCATCAACTGGGCGAAATCCTCGGGCCCATTTTTGCCGACAACCAGTTTGGCAATATCATCAAGTTCATGTCCGGGCATTCACCCTCGGAATGCACGCCGGAGCAATTGAAGGAGCCGGGCACGGAAAAATGCATCGCGCTGGTTTACGAGGGCGTGGAGGCGGTGCGCAAGATACGCGATGTCCTCGGGCCGACGGATCCGTCCAAGGCGCCGCCGGGCTCCATCCGGCGCGAATTCGGCCAGACCATCATGGTGAACGCGGCCCACGCGAGCGATTCCGAGGAAAACGCGAAACGCGAGCTGGGCATCATCCGCGTTGGCGAGAACAATTTTCGCACCACCGTCGAGCAGTTCTACGGCAAGGCGTAGAGCGACGGCGTATCCTTTAGTTTCGCCAACAATTGCTCATCGGCTGCTGGAAAGGAGTATTTGGTTAGCTGCTCGCGGTTGACCCATGCGAAATCTGCGACCCCAATAGCGTACGGTTCGTGACGAACCCACCGGCAAAGGAAAAATTCCAGATGGACCGATTTTTCCGGATAATCATGCGTCACAGCGGCGAACCGTTCGCCCACCTCCACTTCGATGCCCAATTCCTCCATCAATTCCCGGCGCAGACAATCTTCGTACGATTCGCCCGGATGCCGTTTGCCGCCGGGAAATTCCCACAACCCGCCCAGATGGTCCCCTGCCCTTCTCTGTGTAATCAGCACCCGCCCGTCCCGGAAAACTACCCCAGCTGAAACCTCGACTACCTCATTGGCCATCTTGGCGGTTTTCGCTTTCACAGCCTAAACTCTGAAGTGGTTTAAAAGTCACCGCCCGATGCTCTTGTAAATGAATCCCAGCCGCTCCATTTCCTTCACGTCGAAAAGATTCCGCCCGTCGAAAAGTATCGGGTGGCTCAGCGATTTTCGCGCGCGTTCCAGGTCCAGTTTCTTGAACGCCGGCCATTCCGTCGCGATCACCAGCGCGTCGCAGCCCTCCGCCACCGCGTTCATGTCGTCCACGTAGGTCACATCCTTCAACACCGCGCGCGCCTTGTCCATCGCCTTGGGATCATGCACGCGCAACGCCGCCCCTTCCTTCTGCAATCGCTGACACAGCTCAATCGCCGGCGACAGCCGCACGTCGTCCGTGTTCTGCTTGAACGCCAGGCCCAGCACGCCGATGGTCTTGTCCTTCAGCACCCACAGCGTCTCCACAATCTTTTTGACGAAGCGGTTCATCTGCTCGGCATTGATGCGTTGCACTTCGCGCAACAATCCAAAGTCATAGCCGAGCTGCTCGGAAATCTTGATGAACGCACTCAAGTCCTTGGGAAAACAGCTCCCACCGAATCCCAGCGATGCGTCCAGAAACCGCCGCCCGATGCGCGCGTCCATCCCCATGCCTGCGGCCACTTCCTGCACGTTCGCACCCGTCGCCTCGCAAATCACCGAGATTGCGTTGATATAGGAAATCTTCAACGCCAGAAACGAGTTCGCGGCGTGCTTGATCAACTCCGCTGAGTTGATGTCCGTTACAATGATCGGCGCGCCGAACGGTTCGTAAATCGCCTTCATCGCCTTCACCGGCCGGTCGGTGCGCACTCCTATCACCACCCGGTCCGGATGCATCAAATCGTCCACGGCAAATCCCTCCCGCAGAAATTCCGGGTTGCTGGCGACATCAAAATCCACCTGGCCCTTGCAATAGCGTTTGATCGTCTCCGCCACCTTGTCGCCCGTCTTCACCGGCACGGTGCTTTTGTCCACGATGATCTTGTAGCTGGTCATCGCCGCCGCGATTTCCCGCGCCACTCCCTCGATGAAACTCAAATCCACCGACCCGTCCGGCAGCGGCGGAGTCGGCACCGCGATGAAAATCACGTCCGATTGCTCCACCCCTTCGCGCGTGGAATCGGAGAAACGCAGGCGTCCTTCCGCCACGTTCTTCTTCACCAACTCCTCCAGCCCCGGCTCGTAGATCGGCATCCCTCCCGCCTGCAACAGCTTGATCTTCTCTGCGTCCCGGTCCACACAGATCACCTGGTGCCCCACTTCCGCAAAGCAGGCGCCCGTCACCAGCCCGACGTACCCCGTACCTATCAACGACAATTTCATGAGAATGATATGGTGGCTCCGGGGCGTCCCATTTTCAAGGTCGCCCCGTGGGTCGGAGGCGGCCGGGGTTACTTGGAGTCTTTGATTAAAAAATGACCGTAAATCAGGCCGGCCATTGCGCCGCCTGCCATCGGCCCGATCCAATAAACAATATGATTATTCCAATGCCCGCTGGCAAGCGCCGGCCCGAACGTGCGCGCCGGATTCATCGCCGCCCCGGTCAGCGGCCCGCCAAACAAAATGTCCATCGCCACCGTCAGTCCGATGGCTAGGCCCCCGATTTTTGGCGCCCGGGCATCCACCGCCGTTCCATACACCACAAACACCAGGAAAAAAGTCAGCACCATCTCTACGAGGATGCCGGTACCGGGGCTGATTCCCGGCCCCAAATCCGGCGTTCCCTTTGCGACGATTTCCTTGCCGTCCGTCCCGTAAATGACCAACAGGAGCAAGCCGGCCGCCGTCCCGCCGGCCAGTTGTGACACCCAGTACGCAACCGCGTCCGCCGGCTTTATCTTGCCGCCGCCAGCCGCGCCGGCGACCGCCCCCGTCCTCAACGTGGGTAAACCTTGAGCACGACCATGTGTAAAAAATGCGTCGCCGAGTTCATCGGAACCTTTGCGCTGATCTTCATCGGCGTCGGAGCGATTCACAACAG
>Ga0207152_1152_pt2 | contig 14120 bp, 9 predicted proteins | sample Alteio_BWMinHeat_30_FD_153590 | JGI IMG/M metagenome (GOLD analysis project Ga0207152, IMG submission 153590) | Enriched cells from forest soil in Barre Woods Harvard Forest LTER site, Petersham, Massachusetts, United States -... | ecosystem: Environmental > Terrestrial > Soil > Temperate forest >... | reverse complement strand
GGGCCGCACATCTCGGCCAGCAACTCAAAAAGAATAACGTTCGAATTCAGGCGCTCGGCAGGCTGCAAGCGCCCGCCTCATGAGGCTCCGCGGCGAACCGCGACGAGTTCACTTCCCACCGGCACACCGCGCGCGACCTTGACGTGAATCAATGCTTCGAAGGGCCGGAGCTCGCCGGAGCGTGCAACGGCGAGGCGCAACAGGAGCTGCTCGAGAGAATTCTCGCGGCAGATATATTCAACGGCGGCTTGCGTGCCCATGGTAGTGGTGCCGGCCAGGATTAGCACGGAGCGCGATGGATTCAACCCTTTCACTAGAGCAATCACGGCGTAGTCTTCGACAAGCGGCTGGTTCGCGGCGGTGGCAAGGACTTCCCTCGGTTCGCCGGACTGCGGATGCATGTTGACGATTTCCATGTTTCCGGCGCGGGGGCCGGAGGGAACCTGCTTGAAGATGAATTCTTGCGTACCGGGGATGTCCAGCAAGGAGAGATTTTCCGAAGGCGAGCCGATAAAGATGAGGTCGTTGTTCTTGGCATCATCGAGGGAGAAAAGAGAGCCGCGTTTGACACGGATGCGCTGACGGAGCATGCCGAAAACGGTGTCGAGCTCGTGGACGGCCAGCACTTCGCCGACGCCGGTGTAGTGATCGAGAATCTGCGTTTTCGAGTCGCGCGCGGGATCGTAATAGCGCATGCCGATGTCCGGGCGGCCGGTAAAAGCGGCGTTGCTGAAAATCACCCATGGCTCTTCCGGACCGGTGATGAAGCCCTTCCAGAAAATATGGAAAGCGGCGGGAGCCTGTGGGATGTCGGCACTGGCTTGGACGTCGCTGTTCTTTCTTTGCAGGAAGAGCACCGCAGCGGTGACCAGGGCCGCAGCTAGAAGAACGGAAAGTACGATAGCCGCCACGACCCATTTACGCGGTGCGGCTTGGGAGAATCCGGCATCGTGGCGAATTTCATGGCGGGGATCCAAGGAGACGCCAGCATGGTTTCGCGCGGACCCGGGGGCCCCATGGTGAAAAGTGAGAACGTAGGTGCCCTTCGGCAGTTCGACCCAGGTTGGGTCTTCACCGCCTTCCGAAGCGTAGTACTCCGCCAGCTTGGTACGAAGGCGCCCAGCCTGTACACGAACCATGGAATCCACTTGGGGGTCAAAATCGGTCTGGCGACCGAAGACTTCAGTTGCAATTTGGTACTCCTTGAGGGGAGCGCCGGGGTGGTCGAGGGCGTGCTTGGCCAGGTATCGTAGCAACTTGCACAGAGATTCCGAGCCATGGAGGGTCTGGCTATTGGCAAGGCGCTCAATCTGCCCAAGACTTTGTGCGCGTTCGGTCACAGGCATCCTGTTACATCGATGTAACAAGAGGGTAGCAAGGTGCGGAACTCTCTGCAAGAGCGTGCCTTATCGGCTGTAACCGTATCAAACGGAGTGAGACTTCCCCCTAATGCAATTTAATTGATAAGACGCATCGTAAATAAGAATTTGCTGGGTCCAATTGTGCCCTCCCACGTCGAGGGGGAGTGGTAAAAGGAACAAGGGGAATCCTCCGCGGGCGAGGTTCAGTCGCTTCCGCGAAGGCTGTTTGGGGTGCCACGGCTGTCACGTTAAAACTGAGATTCCGTCGAGGAAGAGGAGCTTTATGATCAGGGCTACCCTGCGTTTCGTGGGCTGGGTGATGGCAATTCTGCTGGTGTGCGCGCCGGTGTTCGGGCAGAACGACCGCGCTTCGATCACCGGGCGGGTTACGGATCCGAGTGGGGCGAACGTTGTCGGCGCCACGGTGAAGGTCACCAATATCAATACGGGCGCGACGTTTGATGCGACTACCAATGAAGACGGGCGATTTGTTGTGCCGTCCGTTTTGCAGGTCGGCATGTACAAGGTGGAAGCGTCTAAGCCAGGATTCAAGACCGCCCTCAGCGACAACATTGAGTTGCAGATTGGCGACGTGCGTGAAGTCAACCTGGCATTGCAAGTGGGCGCGACGACCGAGTCGGTCACGGTGACGTCGGAAGTGCCGCTGCTCAATACGGAGACGAGTTCGCAAGGCTCAGTCATCGCAGGACGGCAGGTAACAGAGCTACCTCTTCGTGACCGCAATTTCACGAATCTCGCGCTTCTCACGCCAGGTGTGAGCCGGGACATTACAGCCCAGTTGACGGACTCCACGTTCTTTAATCAAGGCGATGCCAACGCAGGGAGCAATGGGGTGTCTAATTCCCAAGGCGATACACCCGCGGCGCGGTTCGGCCGCTCGGGTGGCTCGGCCATTTCCGCAAATGGACTGCGATCCGGCAATAACAACTTTTCGCTAGATGGCGTGGACGACAACGAGCCCATCTATGGCGAGATAGGCGTTTTTCCGAATCCGGATGCGATTCAGGAGTTTCGCGTTGAAACAAGCCTGGCCAAGGCCGAAGCCGGCCGGGGCGGCGCCCAAGTCAATACTACGTACAAGTCGGGCACCAACAGCATTCATGGAACCGCGTCCTACTACGGGCAGAATACGGCGCTGAACGCCATCAATCCAGGTATCGGAGCCGCCCGTGAGTTGGCGATTCAAGGTGGCAACACACCAGCAGTAGCCAAAACTCTTCTGCCAAAGACGGTCACACACATCAACGAGTTCGGGGCTACGATCGGCGGGCCGATCATAAAGAATAAGCTTTTCTTCTTCGGCGACTACCTCGGTCAGCGAAATTTGATCCCAGCTCAATTTGAATCCGCCGTTCCAACTCAGGGTGCGAGAAATGGCGATTTCTCTGCGTTTTCGCAGCAACTCTATGACCCCGGAACAGGTGGCGCTGCCGGCCTTCCGGCGGGTACACCCTTCCCCGGGAACGTGATTCCCAACCTGACGAGCAGGGCCGATTTCAGTCCCATCGCGCAAAAGTACTTCAATGAGTTTCCGCTGCCTAATCTTCCGAATGTCCAGAACCCGACTCAGTTTGGGTCGCCCAACTACGTAGGAGTCCGTCGCAATCAGGAAACCATTAATTCTTTCGACGTGAAGGGTGATTACAGGTTCTCGGACAAGAACACCCTTACGGCGCGGTTCACGCGAGACAATCAGACGCGTGTAAGAGCGAATTTCTTCCCGGTTCTGCCGACGGCAGGGTTTGGCGCGGGAAATGAATTGGGAAACACACGTCAGGTAGTCGTGACGGATACGCACATCTTCAAGCCGACCCTACTGAACGAATTGCGGTTCGGCTACACATCCGTTGAACTTGGAATTTTCAACTGCGGCGTCGAGGGCGCCTGCGGTATTAGCCCGACCTGGTGCAATGACATCGGCATTCCGAATTGCAACAAGGGAACACCGGCCACATCCGGCGGGGCCTTAATTGGCTTCGGCTGTTGCGGTCCGGGCACGCTCGAGTTCACGGGGGACGGCGGTATCTTCCTTGAAAAGTCCAAGAGTTACTATGTTGGGGATTCGGTTACATACATTCAAGGCAAGCACACTTGGAAGGGTGGCGTCGAGATTCGGCCGCGCGAGATCGATCAGCTCGACTCGGGTGGATTTAATGACCTGAAGGGACAATTGCAATGGAATACTGGGGTTGGCCCTTGCCCTGCCGCCCTGCACGATGCCCATGGGCTGTGCCCAGGTCACACGGGCATTAACCAGGCCGACGCGCTTCTCAGTGTCAACGCAGACTTCTCAGGGAGCGGAACGGTTGGGGGAGGAGACAATCCTTTCATCCTCAAATCGACGGAGTACTCTTTCTTCGTCCAAGACGATTGGAAGGCGACGAACAATCTGACTCTGAACCTTGGCGTTCGCTGGGATGTGTTTCCGCTGTATGGCGAAGATACTGGGCGACTCGGCAATTTTGATCCGGCCACATTGACGCTAAACCGTGCGAAAGGCAGCGGCAATAGCCTATCAAGCACGCGCTACGATAATATAGGGCCCAGAGCGGGTTTTGCCTATGCCTTCGGCGGGAAGCGGCAGTTCGTGCTGCGGGGTGGCGCGGGGGTATTTTACGCCGTGGAGGGGTTTGGAGGCGACTATCCGCTCGCCCTCAACCCACCCAGCGTAAACACGATCAATTGTCAGCCATTTAACCAACCTTGTACTGGCGTGAACAGCGTGAACAACTTTCAGACCGGCCCGCCCGTGGCAACGGTGACTGATCCTCCCGTGCTCACGACCGGCACAACGCTCTACACGATTCCGTCAAACTTCAAGAACGAGACTATCTACGAAGGAAACCTGAGCGTCGAATATCAGTTTGCGAATAACCTTCTTTTCGATGTCGGATATGCAGGAAATCGCAGCCGGCATCTCCTGTCCGAACGGGACTTGGGAGCTAACTCGAACGGTTTGGGCAGCGTGTCAACTACGAATGGCAATTTCGGCTGCACGAGCCCAACTTGTTTCTTCGGTGATGTGCGCATCTTTGAAGGACGCGCCAATGCGGACTACGATTCCCTCCAAGCGAAGCTGGAGAAGCGCTATTCGATGGGGTTCGTGTCAACAGTCGCATATACCTTCAGTCATAACCGCGACAATACTTCGGGCCTTTTTGGGAACCCCGGAGAGCAACGCGGTAACGTAGGCGGTCCTATCAACGCGTTCGACTTTAATGCAGATCGGTCTGATTCGTCCCTGGACCACCGTCACATGTTCGTCGCCAGCACGCTCTGGGACCTGCCATTCGGAAAGGGCAAGAAGTATGCTGGTAGCGTCAGCGAAATGGCAGACAAGTTCATCGGTGGCTGGCAGTGGAACGTTGTGTTGAACGGAACCACCGGGCAGCATTTCACCGTTGGCCAGAATGGGCGGCCCGCAAATCAGATCGGGCCTGCCTATCTGAACGGCGTCTTGAACTTTGCTTCGTTCACTGATGGTTCTAATCCTGCGAATCCAGGCTCAATCTGCTACAACAACCTTGCTGGAAACCAGTTCTGTTATGGTGATTCCGGACGCAACCACTTTACAGGGCCGGGCTATTTCCGCACGGACATGTCCCTTTTCAAAAACATATCGATCACTGAACGCCTAAAGATGCAGATCGGTCTGGAAGGGTTCAACATGTTTAACCAAGCCAATGCTTTGGTGCCCAATACTGATCACGGAGGGGGCAACTTCGGCTTCTTCCAGAATACCTGGCTGCCTGGGCGCCTCGTTCAGTACCGCGCAAGGATTCTTTTCTAGGCTGCGACGCGACAGCGAGTTCTTTTACCTCGGCCAGGGCAAATGCCCTGGCCGAGCCTTTTTTAGGGATGTGTGAGGAGACTTCCCTCCTTGCTACAATGAACCGTTCATGAGCTTGCGTGAAAGAATGTCGGTGCGGCTACCGGCCGCGTTGCTGTTGGCATGCATCTTACCGCCTTGTGCTCTCAGCCAAACTTCCGGGGAACTCTCTCACCAGGAGCGATTTGCACCTCCAGCAAAGGCCATGGAGAAGGCCGAGGCCAAGTTGAACGCCAAGCTTGTGGCGGACCCCAAGGACGCTTCCCTGCTGAGCTCGCGCGGTTTGCTTCGGTTACAGCTCAACCGGGTGCCCGACGCCCTCACCGATCTTCGCGCGGCCACCGAAGCGGCGCCTTCCAACGCGCAATTCCATATCAATCTGGCCTATGGGTTGTTGCTCAATCAAAAACTGGCGGAGAGCATTGCGGAGACGCGCAAAGCGCTGGCGCTGGAGGACAAGAGCTACGCCGCGCATGGGTTGCGGGGGCGCGCGCTGCTGGCCAGCGGGGGCGAGTCGAAAGAAGCCATCGAGCATCTGCAGCGTTCGCTGGAGCTCTATCCCGACCAGACGGACTTGCGGTTTGAACTGGTGGCCGCGCTTCGAAAGGAAAAGGACTTCCCTGCCGCAGGGGTGCAGCTTCGCATCCTGAAGGATCAGTTGCCGCCTGGGGATGCGCGCCTGGAATACGCGCAGGGCTTGCTCTCTTCGGATCTTGGGTACCCGGAAGCAGCGGCGGCCAGTTTCCGCCGGGCCTTGCAAATCAATCCAAATTCGCTGGCTGCGCGCCAGGATTTGGGGGCCGCGCTGGTTCGAATGGGCAAGTGGGGTGAAGCGGCTTCGATCCTAGGCCCGCTTGCTGCGGCGCGGCCGGAATCATTCCTCGTGGCCTACTTGGACGCGCTGGCGCTCGAGAATTCGCATCATTCGAAAGAAGCCGAGGCCGGGGCGCGGCGTGCCTCGGCGCTGGACACGAACTCGGTCGACGCCCGCACCCTGCTGGGAATTGCTCTGTCGTCGCAGGGGCGGTATGACGAAGCCATCACCGAGCTAAGCCGCGCGGCGGAGATGGATCCAAACTCTTTCGACGCGGAACTGTACTTGGGAAGGTCGCGCTATGCGCGCAGTGACACGGCAGGGGCCACGGCCGCGCTTCAGAAAGCCGTTGCCCTGCGTCCAGAAGACCCAGAGGCGCGTTTCTTGCTGGCGACGGTCCTGGAGGTCGCCGGCGACCAGGATCAGGCGATAGCGCAGTACAAAGAGCTGCAGCGGTTAAGTCCCGGCGATCCGCGCGGCTACGTGGGGCTGGGTGGCATTCTCGGCAAGATTGGGAATACAGAGGAAGCGCTGGCACAGCTGCGCAAGGCGCGCGAACTCGATCCCTCCAATTTCGAAACCAACATGGCGCTGGGGCGCTTACTGGCGAAGACCGGCAACCTCGAAGACAGCATCCGGTACTTGCGGGAGGCGGCCAAGGAGTCTCCAAAGAGTCCTGAAGTTCACTATCAGCTGGCGCTGAGCCTGCAGCGCGCGGGACACAAAGCCGATGCCGCCAAAGAATTTGCCGAAGTGGATCGCTTGAATCGAGAGCGGCGCGCTGCGGCAGGTATGGGCATGGATACTCCAAAACCGTGAGATGGGGCCGCCAGAAAAAATGATGGAGCTTATGCGCAAATCGATTCGAACGGCCGTTGCGTGTGTCCTCAGCGCGGCACTTATGCCCGTGGGCTTCGCAGGCGGGCAGCAGCAGGACAAGAAGCCGGAGATGCCCAAGGCTCAGGGATCCTCACAATCAGGAGGAGCTTCGACCGGCGGCATTTTCGCGCCGGTCCTCGACGAGAAACACCGGCCGATTACGGCGGGCGGCTTTGTAGACGGTGCGCCAATCATTTTCGAGGACGTGACGAAAAAAGCGGGACTGGACAAATTCAATCACGTCTCCGGCTCGCCGGAGAAAAACCTGATCCTGGAGGCGCCGGGTTCCGGAGTAGCGATCATTGACTATGACAACGATGGCTGGCCGGACATTTATCTGGTGAATGGCTCGACGTTTGATGCGATGCGCGGCAAGGAAAAGCCGCCCCGCGCCGCGCTGTATCACAACAACCACGATGGAACGTTCACGGACGTTACGGAGAAGGCCGGCGTTTCGAACGACCGTTGGGGCTTTGGCGTAGCCGTCGGCGATTATGACAACGATGGCTGGCCGGACATCTACGTCACGAACTACGGCAAGAATCGTCTCTATCACAACAATCATGATGGAACGTTCACCGACGTTGCGGAGAAAGCGGGCGTTGCGGTGGGCGGCGATCAGCCCGTGTGGTCAAGCGGTGCAACATTTGGCGATTACGACGGCGACGGCAAGCTGGATCTCTACGTCACCGGATACGTGAAGTTCGACATGAGCAACCCGCCGATCGCGGGAACTGCCGCCACCCAATATAGCTTCTGCCAGTACCGCGGCAAACCGGTGATGTGCGGGCCGCGCGGCTTGCCAGGCGAGCATAATCATCTTTTCCGCAACAATGGGGACGGCACGTTTACCGATGTGAGCAAGAAGGCCGGCGTTTCGAATGAGAAGGGCTACTACGGCTTCGGCGTGGTCTTCGCGGATCTGAACGATGACGGGAAGCTGGATTTGGCAGTGGCCAACGACTCCGTGCCGAACTATCTTTTCCTGAACAAGGGCGACGGCACATTCGAAGATGCCAGCTATCCATCGGGGTTCGCGCTGAAAGACGACGGGCGCGAGCAGGCAGCAATGGGGCTGGGCGTCGGAGACTACGACAACAGCGGGCATCTGTCGCTCTATGTGACGACGTTTTCTGACGACTACTACACGCTGTACAAAAACGAAGGCGATGGGAATTTTACGGACGTAAGTTTCCTGGCAGGCGTCGCCGCGGTCACGATTCCCTTCCTCGGCTGGGGCACGGGATTCCTCGATTATGACAACGACGGCTGGAAAGACATCTTCGACGCCAACGGCCACGTGTATCCAGGCGTCGACCAGAATGATTGGGGAATGACCTATGCGCAGCGGCCGCTGCTTTTTCACAATCAGGATGGCAAGCACTTCCAGGTGGTGCCCGCGGCGACCAATAGCGGGCTGGCCGACGTGGTTTGTGCGCGCGGCGCGGCTTTCGGCGATCTTTTTAACGACGGAAAGATTGACGTGGTGCTGAACAACATTGATGGCCCACCCGTGCTGCTGCGGAACGTTGTGAACAACGGGAACAATTGGGTCGAACTGAAATTGGTTGGCGGCCCGAAGAGCCCGCGCGACTCCATCGGGGCGAAGGCGTCTCTTACCGCCAATGGCATGACGCAACGCAATGACGTGATTAGCGGGGGAAGCTACATTTCCAGCAACGACCTGCGCTTGCACTTCGGGATTGGGAAAGCGAAGCAGGTGGACAAGTTGGAGATTCGCTGGCCCGACGGCGTCAAGGAAAACGTCACGCTTACGGGGGTTAACCGCATCTTCACCATCGTCGAGGGCAAAGGCGTTTCGAGCGAGCCGCCGAAGTGAAATGGCATTTCACCATCGCTTTGTCAGCAGGGATGGTGCTTGCGCTGGGTAGTCTTTCTCTTGCGCAGCAAAAATCAGCAGCCACGCCGCCGCAGGCAAATCCAGAAGCAGAAAAAGCATTGCAGGCGGCCGGCGCGCTGATGCAAACCGGCAAATTCCAGGAGGCTGAGCCGTTGCTGAAACAGGCCGCCAAGCTGGCTCCTTCCTCACCTGGGCCACACAACCTGCTGGGTTTTGTTTACGAACAATTGAAGCAGCCCGCTTCGGCGGAAGCGCAATACCGCGAAGCGATTCGGCTGGACCCCAAGTTCGCGGCGGTCCACGGGAACTTGGGAAATCTGCTGCTCCAGGAAGGTAAGATTCCACTGGCGCGCAAGGAACTGGAACTGACGGTGAAGCTCGAACCCAAAAATGCGCGGGCGCACTACAACCTCGGAATGGTGCTGGCGCCTTTGAAAGAGTATTCGGCAGCTGCAGATCATTTCGATATCGCGCGCAAGTTGCAGGGGAATGACCCGGCCATCACGTTTTTGTTCTTGCGCGCGGCGCTGAAAGCCAACCGGACGGAAGAAGCACTGGCCGCCGCGGACGAACTGGCAAAGTCGCGTTCGAACGACGCGGCAATGCTCTTCAATCTCGCGCTGGCTCTGGCGCAGGAGGAGCAATACGAACGCGCGGCCGATCTTTTTTCCCAAGTGAATGCGCTTCGCCCGAACACTCCCGAGGTGCTCTACAACCTCGGCATCGCCTACCACAACTTGAAACGCTTGGATGATGCCGTGCGCGTTCTTGCGGAAGCCGCCGACTTGAAACCGGAACTTGCGGAAGCACACTTTCGCCTGGGGCTGATCGCGGCGGAAAGGATGGACCACGACAATGCCATCCTCGAATTCCAGCACGCTACCGCGCGCGCTCCGGATCGCGCCCAATACCATTATGTTTTGGGGCGCGAAGAATTCGCGGTGGGCAATTGGGAGCTAGCGGCGAAAAGCTATCAGCGCGCAGCGGAGCTGGACCCCGCGCAGGCACTTTACAATTTGAGCCTGGGAAATGCTTTCTTTCGCGCTGAAAATTATTCCGCCGCCGCTGTGGCATTTGAAAAGGCCGCAAAGCTGGAGCCCAAAACAGAAGACATCGAGTATTTGATCGGCTACTGCTACCGCGCGCAAGGGCAGATGGATCAGGCAAAAGAGCATTTGCAGGCGCAGCTGAAGATCGATCCTAAGCATGTGCGGGCGCGGGCAGGGATGGGTTTTATCTTCCTCGAGCAAGGCGACCTGGAGGGAGCACAAAAAGAGCTGGAGCAGGCGGTCGCACTGGACCCTGAAAATATGGATGCGCTCTTCGACTTGGCGCGCACCTATGCCAGAGAGAAACAAACGGAAAAAGCAATGCAGTATTTCGAACGCGTCCTTCCGCTCAGCCCGGACAATACGCAAGCGCATTACCAGCTTTTCCTCTTGTACACACGCAGCAAACAGCAGGAAAAGGCCAACGCCGAATTGGAAGTCTTTCACCGTCTCGAGGAAATGGACAAAATGGTTCGCCGCGAAGAAAGCTTGCTCAGCAAAGCTCGAAAAGCGAGAGCGGACCAGTCAACTCCGGAGCAGCCAGTTCCGCAAGCGCCTCCGCAAGCCGCGCCTCCCGCGAACCAACCCCACTGAAAATGGGTTTGTGACAGTGGGCGACGCCGCCCAGCTTGTCGAAGCAAACGGCGCTTCGACAAAATCGCATGAAATTCCCCGGAATCTCAAGTAGGATGCGGCAATGCCAATCCATCCTTTATCCCGCCGCTCTTTTCTTGCCTATTCCGCCGTGCTGCCATGGGCTCTTTCGGCCCACGCGGCGGCAGCAATCCCGGTCGGGCTCGAACTCTACTCCGTTCGCAACGAATTGAAGAAGGACCCCGAAGGCACCGTGCGCGCCGTCGCGGAGATGGGATTTCAATGCGTCGAGTTCTATGCACCCTATTTCGAGTGGACCGAAAGCCAGACCAAACAGATGCGGAAATTGCTCGACGACTTGGGAATCCGCTGCTACTCGACGCACAATGAAAGCTCTTACATGACCAAGGAAAAAATCGGCCGGGCACGCGATATGAACCTGATTCTCGGCACCAAGTACGTGGTCATGGCCTGGTCGGATCCGAAAGGAAAGCTGGACGCCTGGAAAGAGGTTGCCGATTCGCTGAACTTTGCCGCCGACCAGCTCGAACCCTCCGGCCTGAAAGCGGGCTATCACAACCATCAGCAGGAATTCCTTCGCGTCGAAAACCAACGGCCTATCGAACTCCTCGCCAAAAATACCAAGCCTTCCATCATGCTGCAGCTGGATGTGGGGACTTGCCTCGCCGCCGGCGGAGATCCCGTGGCATGGATTCGCGCAAATCCCGGGCGAATTCGCTCACTGCATCTCAAAGATTGGTCGCCCGATCCCGCGAAGGGATTCAAGGTCATGTTCGGCGAAGGCACCGCCGATTGGAAAAATATCTTCGCAGCCGCCGAGAGTGGCGGGGGTGTTGAGTTTTACCTGTTAGAACAGGAAGGCAGCCGGATGTCCGAACTCGACACCGCACGCCAGTGCCTGGACTCTTTTCGCCTCGCTCATTCAGGTTGAACCAAGCCCAACGGTAAGTCAGTGCTTTTGATTCACTAAGCCTGCGGAAAATCTGGAGCCGAGAGTGGGAGTTGAACCCACGACCTGCCGATTACGAATCGGCTGCTCTACCACTGAGCTACCTCGGCTCTGGGGTGATTTTATTGGATTCTTGCTAAGCGTCGGGCTGTACTTCCGCCCATTTGCCGCCTAACTTTCCAATTCTTGCCAACTGCTGACGCGAACCGGCGCGTTGCCGCTTTGTTCTCTTCAGATTCTATCACGACGGAATGCGTTTGCGATGCTGCCGCGTTCGCATGTGGCTATTTTCTGTTGCCAAGCCACAGAATTGCGTTTTCGAACAGCATGTTCTGCGCGGGGTCAGAAAAGATCTTTTCCCCGTGAAATCCATGACCCATATTCATATAGACCATTTTGTATTTTGTGTTGGTCCATACCACGGGAAGGTCGCCTTCCGTAATGACATCCTTGATCCCAATGGGGTAGTTGGAAGGGTCCAGTGTGACGAGAACGCGCACATTCTTGTTGAGGCGCGGACTGGGCTTCCATAGATACCACTCGTTCGCCGGCGCCATGTATGCTGGAGGAAGCTGTCTGGTCACTGGATGCGTGCGGTCGTCCACAGTCAATTTCGCGGGAAGGGGCGGCCAATTGTTCGCGTAAAACACGGCTCCGCCCAGAAAATCCACAAACCATGGCCACTTTGTCGATGCGTCGCTGTAACCGGCGACGTGGAGTCCCAGCCAGGCGCCGCCGTGTTCCATGTACTTTTCGAATGCCGTTCTTTGTTCCGGCGTTTGCGGGAAATGATTCAGCCACAAAACAAGCTGGTATTGCTCCAGATCCTTTTCGTTCAACTTTCCCCAGTCTGTAGTGGCATCAAAAGTGAAATTGTCTTTCGTTGCCAGCTCTCGAAAAAAAACCAGCGCGTCATTTGCCACGTGGACATGGTCCGGTTCCACATTGAGGGAATAGAAAGCCAGTACTCTAAAGCCAGGCTCTTTTGCCACAGCAGGCCCACCGGGGAAAGGGAGTGGAGCCGATAGCATCAACAGCAACACAAACAAAAGGGCTGTGCTTCGCTGTTTCCGTGACAGAGGAAGTGCTTTCATCGCGAGAACGGATACATCGCCCAGCCGATGCCCACGCCGATCAGCAGGAAGAGGAACAGCGACCACACAATGTATTTCACGCGATCGATTGGCTTACGGCGGCCCAGGAAGCCGAAGGCGATGGAAATCATCAGGGCGAAGAGCAGCATCGCTTGCAAATGACTCAGCTTGAAACCGGTGGCGGCTATCATGCCTTGCGCCCTCTGGCGGCTTCATATGCGTGCAGCGCCGCCAGCAGATTTAGCACACCGGCCGCGGCGAGAAAGCGCGTCCCGTAGTCGCCGTCCGCATGAGAGACATCCGGGCCGTTGGTCTCCAGCGATCTCGCGACAAAGTAGAACGTTCCTGCTCCCAGATCCGCGACATAGCCGAGCGTGTCGAAAGCATCGTTCCCATTCGAATTGAAAACGTTTCCCCGCATCCCGGCGCCAAGCAGCACCAGCAAACCCACCGTTATGAAAAATGCCGCGGCGCGACCCCACATTTTCAAAAGGGCGTGGCCTAATCCCGGCACCAGCCAGCCCGCGGCTCCAATGAGAAACGCCAACGCTTCGCGGCGCGAATCTTGCGGCGTTGCCAACGGCGTGGCTGTTTCGTCTGCCATCTGGTCCCTTTTCGCTTTGTGCTATGCCAACAACGGGAGTATTTCTCTTTGAATCGCGCCGGTGACCCGCGCTTCGTGCTCGTCGATGTACATATTCACTTCGCTGCGAATCCCGAACTCCGGCAGGTAGATCCCCGGCTCGATCGAATTGCAGGTCCGCGGAATCAGGTGGCGGATATCGTGCGTCTCGAGTCCGTCCATGTTCGCGCCGTTGCCGTGAACTCTTTCTCCAATGCTGTGGCCGGTGCGGTGAAAAAAGTATTTCCCGTAGCCCGCTTTTTCGATCACGTTCCGCGCTGCCTTGTCGACTTGCCAGCCCTGCACAGGCTTCCCCGCCTCGATATTCTTACGAATCAGATCGACCGCCTTATCGCGCGCTTCTCGCACCACGCCAAAGACTTTTGCGTATTTGTCGGGCACTTTCGCACCCAGGTAGCCCATCCATGTCACGTCATAATAGACGCTTCCCGGCGTTTTCTTTTTCCCCCACACATCCAGCAAAAGCAAATCGCCTTCGCGGATGGGAGACGCGGACTCCGCCGTGGGGCCATAGTGCGGATCGCTGGCGTGCGCGTTGATGGCAATATCGGGGCCTTCTTCCGCCCAAATTCCCGCGGCCTCAAATTCCTTCAAGATCCAGTTTTTCAAATCGAATTCCGTCAGAGCCTTTTTCTCACGAACGCTTTTCGCGGCAAACTGGAACGCCTCGCGTACGATGCGGTCGATGGCCGCCCCCGCGAATCGGTGGGACTCCAGTTGTTCCGCGCTCCAGCACGCTTCGTATTTCTGTACTAGATCCGCTGAGCTAACCACTTTCGCCCCGCAACTGCGCACCAATTCTATCGTTCCCGCATCCACCATCGCCACGTACGGAATTGCGTTCTTCGGCGAATACTGCATGGCCACGTTCTTCGCGCGACCGAGAATCTTCTTAACATTCTTTCGGAGTTCGTCTTGTCCTGCGTAGTAGAGCGTTTCACCTGGCAACGCCGCCAGCGATTCAGGCTCGATCTTGTGCACCAGCTTCTTCGGCGTTCCCTTCGC
>Ga0207152_1156_pt1 | contig 14141 bp, 14 predicted proteins | sample Alteio_BWMinHeat_30_FD_153590 | JGI IMG/M metagenome (GOLD analysis project Ga0207152, IMG submission 153590) | Enriched cells from forest soil in Barre Woods Harvard Forest LTER site, Petersham, Massachusetts, United States -... | ecosystem: Environmental > Terrestrial > Soil > Temperate forest >... | reverse complement strand
CTGTCCATCTATTCCGTCGGTCTTTTTTTGTAAGTTAAATTCACGCCAACGATTCAAATACGGCAAGACACGTTGCAAATAAACTTTTAGTCCACGCGCTTCTTTTTCTTCTGGTTTTTCGTTTTTATCTTCACCTTTACCATCGCGAGGATCTTGAATTAAGATGGCAGCAGCAATTTGTATTCCACCCAAAGCTAAGCTGCAGGCCCGCTCACGGTCCAACATGGTTTGCGCAAAACTTGCACCCACCCACGTACTTCTCATCAATTGTTGAGTAAGTAGGACAATGACAGAAACCATCATCAAAGCAAAAAGAAGAATTGAGCCGGAACTCTGCTTCATTATTTCCTATCCTCCCATGCCCATTAAAGAGCCAAGATCTGGCTCTGGAGCAGCTTGAGGTTGCTGGGCAGGAACTTGCGATGGCGTTGGCTGTTGACCACTCTGCGCAGCCTCGCCCACCTTTTGTTGGGTTGCTTTTTCATTCTTCTGCTCTTCTTTTTTCTCCTTTTCTTTCTCGTCTGGGGTTGGATAGGCAAAAATAGGAATCACGGTTTTATAGGTTACGCTCAATGATTTCTTTTCATTCCAAACATCCAACCAAATAGTTGCCTGCCGCGGAACTACACCAGAAAGGTCTTTAGTTTTACCCCATACAGATGCTTTAAGTTCCTTATTTTTATCTTTTTTTTGCGCAACTTCTTGTGCCGGTGCGCCCTCTTGTTTTTTTTCCTCTTTTTTTATGTCTTTTTCCAGCATGGAATATTGCACATACATACTTTTTATATCATCAGCCACCACATATGAGCGAACAGTTTTGCCAGGAGCAAGCGCTCCAAATTCATCCACCTTGCCTTTAACGTTAGACAAATCAAAAGTTTCGTTACGCAGAAGTTGATACGCAGGCTGCTCACTTTTACTTTTTGCCTTGTTTAAAACTAATTGGTAAACCACACGCACAAGCCGCACGCGCTTTTCTCCAAAGACTTCAAAAGGATTGGTACAAATAAGGCTTACGCTCTTAAATAAATCCATCCGCTTACCATCAATACGCTGCCCCACAGAAGTTTCATCAACATTGGCAACAAAAAAATTTCTACGTTGCGCCAATTCTTTCTCTTCTTCTTGTTTCTTCTGCTCAGCCGACAGGGCTGTTTCAGGCTTCTCTCCCTGCCCAGCTTGCTTGTCTTCTTTAGACAAAAAAGGTATGTAAGCCGATGAAAGATCTTTTTCCATTTGTGATAGCAATAAACATACGTTGCGGTTCATGCCCAACATGTCACGAACATTTTCAATGTATCGAATAAGTCCGTCATAAGCTTGCACCAAACCCCAGGCAACAAGGCATGAAAGCGTAATAGAAATCAAAAGCTCCAAAAGAGTAAAAGCCGAGCGCGCCTTCATCGTTTCTTCTCTTTTTCTTCTTCAGGTGGTTTATAAACAAACGTTTCAAGACTTAATTGTTTAGATGCATTGTCATAGGTCCATTTAGCATTTGTTTGAACCATGATCAATCGATCTTTTAATAGTGCAAGACTAGATTTAGATGCAATAGCATTGGCTTGGGTAGCCAGGGTAACGTCAGCATTGTCCAATTTAACGGTATTTTTTTTCGATTTCTCTTTCCCTTTACCGCCATCTTTCAAGAGCCAACTGACCAGCTGGCTCTTGATCTGGTACATTTTTTCAATGTTATCCCGATCATTTAAAGTTCTTAACAAAGCACGCACTTGTAATCTTCCTGCTATTGCTATAGCTACGGTTAAAATTCCCATAGCCATAAGAACTTCAAAAATTGTAAACCCTGGTTCGACGGGCTCACCATGAGCGGATTTTTTTCTCTCGCTCATCCTGCGACCAAATACTCTTCTCATCACCGCTCCGGTTTAACCAAATTTTCAATCAATTCAAACCTACCTAAAAACGGGTTCATGCGGTAGGTCGAACCAATTTCAGCCGCCCCCTCTTTGCGCACTATTTGAACCCACGTATCCTGTACTAGCCCAGTGGGGATAATGTAACAAAACGCATGGTTCTGATCATGAAGAACATTGGTTTTACCTTGATAAATAGCTTTAAATTTTACCACCGAAGCAAAGGAATAGGTCGTTGGCATGTAATAAGAGAACGTTGGTTGAAAAATCTTTCTGCTCGGCTTGTTGGGGTCATCCGTCTCTTCTTCAACCTTGATACTATCAAGACCTGCTGGGTTAGGATCAGACTGAAAGACTACGCGATAGACTCGGTTATTAACAATAGCTTCTTGGCGAGCAAAAAACACCAAATTGTTCATTTCATCTAAAATCGTAGTCCAAGATGCGGCTGGATTTCTGCGAAAAAGACGTGGTAAAAAAAGAGATGATGCTACCCCGATAAGGAGTAGCACCACCAAAAGTTCAATCATCGTAAATGCAGAGCGCGTTGGTTTCACCCACTAGATCCCATCATCAATACGGTCCGGATCATCTTCTTGTTGTGTTTTTCCAAGATAAATAAGTTCAAAATACCTGTACTTACCTTTGTTCTTTTCTGGAGGAGAGCTGTAGCCAAACTCATTACCCTGTGAGTCAGCTACATTATCTTCGTTTAGGAATGGCCACTTGTTTGCAGCTCTTTTATATTTCTCATCATTTGGACGAGGATTTTGAATCAGAGCTTTCAAGCCTTCTTTAGTTGAAGGATACGTCCCAAATTCTAAACGATATTCGCTAAGCGCTTCTTTAATGTTTGCAAATTGCAGCTTAACTTTAGCCTCTTCTGATTTACCCAGCCACTTAGTTATTCGTGGAAAAATAAACCACATCAAAACCGCCAACAAGGCAATAACTGCCAGCATTTCTAGCATGGTAAATGCTTGTCGTAAACGAACGTTCATTGGTAATTCCTTCTATTACATTCCTGCCAAATTACTCATATCCATAATCGGTAAAAAGATTGAAAGTATAACAAATCCAACCACCACAGCCAGCACAATGGTCATGATAGGACTTATTGCAGCCGTCAACCCTTCTGACCGTTCTTTCAACTCATTATCATAGTCTTCCCCAACCGTGAGTAACATTTCAGCCAATTTACCCGACTGCTCACCAGTACTGATCATGTAACTTGCTATGTTAGGAAAAATACCCGTCTCTTTTAAATATTTTGCAATTTTACCTTCTTTAATAATTTTATCTTTGGCTTCATTTAATTTTTGGGTCAGCACCTTATTGTCTACAATGTTACAAACAATATCCAGCGCATCGGACAAATTTACACCGCTTTCCAAAAGCATGCCCAAAGTTTTTGAAAACTGTGCAATGGCTTTGGTTGCAGAAAAATAGGACACTATCGGTAACTTTAAAAATAATTCATCCAGCTTGTATTTACCCCCGGGAGTGGAGCGCCAGTAGGTAAAGGCAATAATCAACACCACAAGACCTAGGCCTAAAAAAACCAGATTGTTTAAGAAAAAATCAGATATCGCTATTAAAACCTGGGTAGGAGCGGGCAACTGTTTGCCCATTTTTTCAAACATCCCCTTCATGCGAGGTACCAACGTTGTCAAAAGTCCAACCACGACCAGTAACGAAAATCCCATCATACCGATGGGGTAAGTCAAAGCTTTTTTGATGCTTTTTTTAGTCTCTAAAGACCGTTCAAGATACGAGGTCAACCGCATCAAAATAGTATCTAATTTGCCTGTTGCCTCACCAGCACGGACCAATTGAATATAAATGTTAGAAAAGATTTTAGGGTATTTGCTTAGTTCTTTGGCCAAAGATTCCCCTGACTTAAGACCATCTTTAATATTGATTAAGATTCTTTTAAAGCGTCCATCAAACTGCTCAATTAAAAGCTCAATGGCTTGAAGTAGGGGAACGGCTGACTTTAACAGAACCGCCAGCTGCTTGGTAAATAAAATTACCGTTTGGGGAGCTACCTTCTTTTCAAAAAATCCTGCAAATGAAAATCCGGTCTTTTCAGCCGAAACTTCCACAATTTTTGTCGGCATCAACCCCTGACCCTGCAATATTTCTTTCGCTGATTGCATAGAAGGTGCATCAATGGTTCCGGTAACCCGAGCACCGCGTCGATTGAAAGAATCGTAATTATACAATGACATAGACTAATTCTCCCACGCACTGCAACCTATGTAACAAAAGTATTGCAAAAACTCGTGATGGCTGATAGAAGACAACTGTTGACCGGTATAGCATAATCTTTATAGTCATAGTGAAGTATTTTTAACTTATGGTTCTCGTACTCTACCAGAAAGGGCAGGTCTATGAAAATAAATAGTCGTAACGTCTTTGGATTAACGCTACCGCTTTTGTTCTTCTTATGCAATGCTGCCGACCCGAATGCTTCTGAGAAAAACCTTGAAAGCATCGTAAACTTCAATGAGGTTTTAGACGAATCAACCCCCTCTCAATTTGCTTCTCATAATTTTAAGGCCTATTTTAACCAAAATGCTTTAAAAAAAGAACAAGCTCTTCTTAAAGAGCGTCATCAAGTACAAGAATCAAGAACCGTAATCTTTCAAAAATCATTTCTAAAATACGTAAAAGAAGTCTACAACTCCAGAAATTATGCCAATGTCCTTTCTCAAGATGCATCTCACATTGTTCAATTTTTAGAGTTAAGCAATGAACTAAACCTAGGAACGGACCTAGTTTATGTCTGCTTGCGACTTTTTTATAACAAAATTAAAGCGTGTGAGCTGGTGGATGATACCATGCTTGCACAAGTACTCAGCACCATGCCTCAATTGCTAGAACGCCACTTTGTAGAAAATCAACGCCACGATCATTTTTCAGATTTAACGTTTTTACAAAAACATTTTGAAGGCATTCTCTTAGGTCGCTTTACCCAACATTTGAGTGAATTTCAACAAAAGCCAGATACTTTTATGTCCAGTCTTGCCACAGAACTGGCACAATTTGTTAAGCAACAAGCAGAACAAATTAAAAAACAACAACAAAGCACAGAGAAAAAAGAACGTTTACGCAGCATTGTTATTCGCTTTTTTGATACAACCCTGAGCAAAGCCATCTGGAACCCTAAAGCACCAGAAGGTATTTGGAAATCATTTACTGGAATTGCCAATGGCCTCCAGCTTTTAGGTAACCATGCAGTTTTAGATCAAATGGACGACCTGGACGATTTGCTCTGGACATTAAACCACCGCTTCTGCTTCTTTTTAGACTTAACCGGTACATCGCTACCTACCAGTTTTTATGAGGAAGTAGAGCAAGATTTGGCCAACCGCAGCATCTTCTTTTTAGAATACAAAGAACAAGATGAAGGCATCATGTCCAAAAAAGATCATCTGCTTGAAGCCTTGCTTCAAGGTAAAGCCAAAGCACTTGCGTATGAAAAGAAAGGCTACCTTTCTATGCCGGTGATTAAGCAGTAACCAATCTCCTCTCATCACCCACAACTTGCATTGTCACATGAGTATCTGCATAGCGTTGCGCCAATTCTTTATCATGACAAATCATAATCATGGTCATACCCATGGTTTGTACTAAATTACGCACAAATTCCATGACCATAGCAGCATTTTGGTCATCCAAGGCAGCCGTAGGTTCATCGAGTAACAAAACGCTACACGGCTTTTGCAGCACCATTAAAATGGCTAAAATTTGTCGTTGTCCTCCAGACAGTAGTCGGACAGGTTTGTGCATGTCGATATCAAACCGTTTTAAAAAATCGGGCAATGGTTGGTGTTTTGGCAATGTTCCAAAGGTTGGAAACTCATTCAAAGAAGCCAACTTGAGATTTTCAATAAAACTTAACTGATCGGCTAGCATCGAATCAAATTTTTGGCTCACCATTTTGATCCGATTAAAAGCACTTTTTTCACTGGAACTAATACTAATGACATGATCACCCAGCTGAATTTGTCCTGAAACAACATCGTCGGCCATCAAATGCCCTTGCAATAATCGAAACAAGGTCGACTTACCCGAACCATTTCTGCCATAAATGGCATGAATTTTGCCCGCCTCAAAACTTGCTGACAGATTGTGAAAAAAGAACGGTTTATCTTTAGCAAATTGAAATGAAAGGTTAGCAATTTTTAAATTATTTTTCATGTTACACCCCCAAATGGTCGCCTACGAGTTCATGAACGCTCTTGCGGTGATAATTAATCACCAGCAACGCCACCACAATGACCGACTGAATAGCAGTAAAATATCTCATGTTACAGCCAACGCCAAGGAGCACTTGTTGCAAGCCTGCATAAATAACTAAGCCTGCCAAAGGAATAAAAATAGATGGCTTTTTAACAAACTTTAAAAGCGTCTTACCCAAAATAAGTACGGTAATTCCGTACAAACTAATTCCAGCTCCCGCATTGATATCAACAAATCCGTTGGATTGTGCCGTCATGTAACCGGATAGTCCAACCAGTGCATTGCTTAAAATCAGTCCTGCAGCAACTACAAACGCCGTCGACGTTCCATAATTTGCAAAAAAACCTGGGTTATTGCCGTACACACGCAAACACATACCCAACTGGGTTTTTAGAAATAAAAACCCAAGTACCATTACCACCAAGGTAATGATGGCAAACATTCCAAGTTCTGGGTGAGTTGATAGGGGCAAAATAGCCAAAGGATTGGCCATTTGAGTCACGGAGACATTGGCCACACCCAGCACAAATAAATTTGCACCAAAGCATAAGCCCAACGTTAAAATGCTGGCCAACAGGTGTGGAATTTTTGCATAGGTATCTAACGCTGCAATCAGTACACCCACCAGCACTCCACCCACAATGCTTGCAAGCAAAACCGCAGGCAAACAAATCATCATGCCCATGTCATGAGTTAGTTCTAGTGCCTTGCATGCAGCAATAGCGCCACTAACAAAGGCGGCTTCAATACTTAAATTGGGTACTTTCATTAATGAAAAGGATATGTATGCCCCCACCATCATGGGGGCATACATACAAATGTGTTCAATCATATTTACTAATAAATCCATAAATTCCTTATAAACAAAAATCCACTAAGATTTGGTACATCAAACCGCACCCTAATGCTAAATCCGAAAGAGCGATCGCCTCATCTACCCCATGCAGATTATCTTTAATCGTAAAGGGTGTAAATCCAAAGCCCTCAATCCCCTCTTGCAAATAAAAACGTAAATCAGATGCGCCCTCGGCAAAATACGGCTGAGCTTTGAGGCCTGCGGCTCCCACTGCTGACTCTAGTACACGGTACAGCAGAGAACTGGTATCACCTTGCTTACCTTCATAAACCACAGCTTCAATTGAATACGAAATCTGCTGGAACCCTTTCATCCATTCATCAATCATTTCCGCCGCTTCTCGCGTTGACATTGTAGGAGGAACACGGATGTCCAATGTTGCATGGGCTTGATCAGGAATTATATTCAAGGCAACCACACCGTCATTAAACACTCCTGCTTGTAAGGAGGTTACATTCATAGAAAGTAATAATCCTGATGGTTGCTCTTCCGTTTTGACACGTTGCTCATATTGAAACGTTGTAACTTTATTCAAAAAATCAATCAAACTATGAGCCGCATTATGCGCCCTCAAGCGTGAACCATGAGCCATGCTTCCTTTGCTCGTCACTCTAATTTGCAATGGTTTGCGATCGGAAACTTTGATGAACAATGTTTCATCACTGCTCGATGGCAAGCCTTCATCCAGCACATAGCCAATGTTCAGTTTCTTAAATTCTTTTGTTTTAACCAGCTGCCCAACGCCAGTTTCCCCGCCAATTTCTTCATCTGGCACCATCACCAAACAAATAGTACGGCGTGGCTGCCTATCAGCTTCTGTCAGCCGTTTTAGCGCCCCATAGTGCACTACCCCAACCCCTTTCATATCCTGAGTCCCACGGCCATAGATCAATCCATTTTCAATGTGCCCTGCAAACGGAGCAAACTTCCACAATGCGGGGTCAGCTGCAGGAACCACATCCATGTGGTGGTTTAATGCCAAGGCTGGTAGTGAGGGGTCCGCTCCCCTCACCACAACCATGAGCACAGGCCTTCCGGATGGAAGAATAATATCTATGCATTCAAAGCCATCTTGCAAAGCCTGCGCTTTAAACAAAGCAATGGCTTGCTCATATACCGGCTTGGGGTGGCTTGTGTTGATTTGAAGGTATTTTTGCATGAATGCAATTAAATCTTTGTTCTCCATAAAGCCTCAACAAGGAATCATATAAATATTGCCCTGACCCTGATTTTTTTCCGAATCAGGACTCATAGCAAGCTGACCATCACTACCCAGATAAAAGTTTGGTTTATAGGCACGGTAAGCAATATGAGCAACGGGTAGCACATCACGTCGATGTCCTGTGCATGCCTCAAGCACATCGCGAGCAAAAACGGTAAATGGTTTTAGCGAAAGTTGATGACCCACATTTGCGTTAGCTTGTCCATTTACCATAGCCAAATACATGCTTTGATCAGATGACGCACAATATTTTGTGTAAAGACTCGTTAAGTTTTGTAACACTTTATCTTTTAAAGAATCCAAGGCGTATTGAGTTAATTTGGTATTAAGATGTTGGTCTTTGTATTTAGCTTCATTACTTGCATATGCGCCGCCTAAATAGAGATAAAGACAAATGCTTTTTCCACAACATGCACCGTGCTCTTCAGCACTTAACTTATCCGATTTAAACGGGATTCTTTGACTAAAATCACCTAGTTTTTCATCACCAACCGTAGCCCTGCCTTGAAACAGCACCTGCCCATCTGATCTAAATCTAAGCTCACCCTGTAAAATGTCGCCCAGTTCATTCGGCTCAATCACATACACTTTTTTTAATGCGACAACTTTATTCTTTGCCTTATCAATCGCAATAAAAACCTTCCCTTTGGTAAGACCGGGCATTACATATTGTTCCCGAACAGTTTTAGGAAAGATTACCAAATTTGCCACTGCATCTGGTCTTTTTGCCTCTATTTCATCATACATTTCATCGACTATTGCATAGTCTTTTTCTGTGGCTAAGCGATATTCAATCCTTGGCGCCTTTTGCTGGACCATGGCACCAAATGAATGAACAAAATACGTTAAACTAACTAGTAAAAAAATAATTACTTTTTTCATGATTTAGTCCCTCACATAACTCTTATCGATTTATACAAAAACAATTGGTCAGCAGGAATATCTAGTCCCTGCTCTTTGATGGCTTTGGAGTTGATTTTGAGCATATGGTCGCCCGCATCAATGCACGGCATAGTTGCCGGCTTAGCGCCTTGTTCCAAAATTTGAATAGCCATCCCCGCACCCCTGCGGCCAAACTCATACTCTTCAACACCAAAACTCAGGGCTGCTCCTTTGGCATTGGAATCTAGTTCTGAAGTCAGCAACGTGACGTGATGCAAGTTGCATAGCTTAATTAAGCTATCCACCGCGCTAACCACCGTGTGGTCTTTAAGAATCATAACCACATCGGCTTGAGCAATAAATGCACGCGTTTTGGGCACTATGTCGCTTTGATGAAAGACTTCGACAGTGAGCAGTTTAATGCCTAGCGCCGTCAAAACCTTTTCTAAGGCTTCTTTTTTAAGCTGCAAACCACCCGAACTTTGAGTTGGGTCGTAGACCAACAAAATAGTTTTGATGTTCGGTTTGACAGCTCGAAGCAAGGTGACTTCTTGTGCTATGTCATAATCTTCCACTATGCCTGTGCTCAAACCCCCTGGTTTTTCAAGCGATTTGACCATATTCAAGCGAAGCGGATCAGCCACGGCGCTGAACACATGGGGTATGTTTTTTTGCTTTTTAGCACTCAATTCATTAATCAACTGTGACGACATTGCACCGATGGTAAAGATTAAATCATAGTCACCCTGCACAATGTTTTCTGCCTGAGTACGGAGCAAGCGCCGGTCCCCATTGCCATTGAAATGAGTAAATTGGTAGTTGGCCTTGGTCGATTTTGACAAGGTTTCTACAAACCCCTTTTCAATCTGATCCATGCTAGGGTGGACTGCTGGAGCTAAAAGAGCAACCTTAAAAACAGGCCCTTTTTTAGTTGGAGTTGGCAAGCTCTTCTGTAAGCCATATTTGTACGTAATGATGGCAACAATAACTAAAGCGATATTTAAAAACAGGCTTAAACCTGTGGTTTTTTTCATGAGGAATTCCTTAATAAATATAAAAAACATCAAAATTAAATCCCAACAACATTGTATTCGACAAAGTTATCGATTTGTCGAACGTCATGCCGGCCACCGAGCCGGCATCCAGGGGAAATGGCCGGGGGCTTAACAAGATGTTTTGCCTGGATCCCGGGTCAAGCCCGGGAAGACAGACTGCGTTGCAAGTCGACAAAAAATCGATGGTCAAAATAAAATACTAGTTGTGGACAAGTTCACCGCACGTTGCGATAAACAAAACAAACAAAAAATAGTTGAAAATAATAGAAATAATTAGGCTTGGCGCCAACGCCAGATAAGAGAAGAAAAAGAATTAGGATAATCCTTCGACACGCTCAGGACGAGCGGCTCGGAAATAGTTAAATTGGGCATCTGAGCATACCGCTCATATCCCAAATTCTGAGAGTCCTGAACCGGACAGAGTAAAAAGGTGTTAAACTTCATCGTAAACCCTTATTTTTGGGGTTTTAGATTATACAACTATTGATAGTATAAACCAGCAATATCCCACTTGTCAAAAGCCCTTTAAAAAAATTAAAAATTGCTCATTATAGAATTTTTAGTGCGAAAGGCCTTTTCTATGAATTAATCTTTTTTTAAAACGGGAACGTTGCACTTTGCCCTGACGGCATTTGTATCGTTTTTTGCGATGCTTTAAGCTTTATTTTTGCTTGCATTTTTTCCAACTCTACTTGCGCTTTTTGGTCCACTATTTTTTGATTTTGTTGTACCACCCACGCTTCTGATGCTTGCAATACTTGCTCTTCATTTTTATCTGCTTCAGTTTTTTGCTTTTCTTGCTCATCTAGTCTTATGCGTTCTTGTTCTGACATTTTTTCAAAAAACTTTGCTATGTAACCTCCTAGTACATAGATGCCCGCTTCAAATACATCTGGATCCAAACAAGTAGACGTGCGGCCATCCCATTCATCTTCCACCAGAGAGAACCTACCGCGTGTTCCATTAGGGCATATTTTTTTTAATGCTTTTATCAACTCTTTCAATAACTGAAACGCTTTTTGCTTTTGTTGCTCAAATCCTTCAGGTGTCTTGAAATTAGAATTTGTTCGATAATCCTTAATCATTGCCTTAGTTTTAGGCTCAATCCGCATCATTGCTGCAAAATTCAGATCAAAATACCCAAACAATTCTGGCCAAAGTTTTGCTTCAGCTTGATAAGCATTCTTCATAGCGGCAGCAGCTGCTGCTACCGTAACAAAAGAAAAAAACAAAAATAATAAGCATAAGATTTTTTTTAGCATGAGATCACGAAATCCCATATTTTATTAAAATCATAATAAATCATAATATTATGCAAGGCATTGTTTAAGGTACCTCTCAAGTACACTTAAACTTGCTAGCTCTTCTTGTCTTTTTTTCGTTTCAGCAGCAATAAATGTTTCTAGTATTGTAAGGCCTACTCTAAATACCTTAGGATCCAAAAGATTACGGTCTCGTTTATACCAACGACCATACCATTTGCCCTTATTGTCACTGTTGTCTATCTCCCAACGCTGATCAAATAGCTTAAGACAGTACTCAAGCGAGTCAAAGGCTTCCACCAACGCAGCCGGCGTCTTGGTTTCATCATTAATCTTCTGTGCTTGTAATCTATGCATTTTAGTATGCATTTTAGCAGGAAATAATTTCCTCATCGAATCAATCGTGCATGTAAAGCGATTGCAAAGCACTGGCCAAGAATCTTTATTCTGCTCAGACGCTTTTTGCATAGCCGCAAAAACACATGAAATGTTGCATACCATTACAAATAAAAAACAAAATTTCTTCATTGCTACTTATAATCACGAAAATAAAAGAGCTTGTTGATAAAAATTTATAAGTCCGCTTAACCACTGTAGTCCTATTTCAAACTTTTTTTGGCTTCGCTCAACAAACATTGCTCTTAGTCGGTTTTTCACATCATCAATTCGTAACAGAACATCTTCCCCATTTTTACACACGGGTAAAAAAATAACATGCTTGTCTAAAGCATCCACAAGAGTTGGAATACATTGCTGTGTTAGAAAGTTAAAGCAGCAGTTGTTAAGATGCACATTAAATTCAACCGCGGAAGGCTTTTTCTTTTCATCCATACCCCCTAAATCATGCCTTTCCTTTTTAAATCCTTGTAAACACTTGTTCCATTTTGATTGCAAGGGTTTATCTTCAGCAAAAAGAGGTTCTATTGTGGGCCATAAAGTAGCAAATTTAACAATGGATTCTTCCCAAAAATTGCCCTCGGTTGATTGAGAGGGCCTTGAGATTGCGCTAAAAATATTTGTGCTATAAACCAAGGCCATTAATAGAAGCTTTAAATGTATCTTCAAGGGTCTGTCCACTCTATTTTTTATTAAATTCTCTGATAAACACTTTCAACCAAGACTATCCACGATTAAATTTTTTGATGGTGACCGGTGTAAGCAACATCCCACCAAGATATTTTCTATTTTTTACGCTTATCACACGTGGCTCATTTTCATACTAGATTCCCCCTCGCATCTGACTATCGTACTCTTTCTTGACAAGATGTACATACCAACCATTACAATGACCCTAATCTGTTTATTTTCTCAATTTAGGGAGAAATCGATGCTCACTTTGATCAGGCTAAAGCCATGTTCAGCCTTGTTTCTGGTAAATGTTTTAACCATTTTAGTTTGTGCCACTTCCCCAACTCCACTTCCCAATGTAGTACGCAAACGTGACACTCGCATGGGTGAATATGAACAACGAGTACACAAAAATTGGTCCGGCACCGACCAATCACATCCCTCCCGTATATTTTATCCAACAAAACCCGAAGACATCATCAATATAATTCAATACGCTAACACAAACAATATTTCAGTTCGTTTTGCCGGTACAGGCCACTCTTGGAATGGTTTGACTTCAACAGACGGTTATGTGGTCAATACCGATGCCTTCAAAAAAGTCCTAAATGTTAACCGCGGTCGTTGCCAGGTACAAGTAGAATGCGGCATGAAGTTACATGAGCTTTTTGATGCTTTGCATACTGAAGGCCTTGCACTTCCAACCCAGGGTTACATTGCAGCCCAAAGCGTTGCTGGCGCAATAAGTACAGGAACTCATGGGAGTGCCCATGTAGGCTCAATCTCCAACTTTATTGTCGGAATGAAAATTGTTGATGCCCAAGGTAAATTACATGTGCTGACCGAAGATAAAACACCTGACGAATTGGCTGCTGCGCGCATTAGTTTGGGAGCCCTAGGGTTTATTTACTCCGTTACACTGCAATGCCGTCCCGCTTTTGTTTTAGAACACAAGCGAACCAAGATGAATTTAGATTATGCCCTGCAACACTACATGGATTTTTATAACAATAACGATTTTTGCTGGTTGATGTGTCATCCTATGAGTGACACGGCACTGGTTTTTGAATTTCAAGAAACGGATAAAGCTCCAACTGACAACACACTCATTGAACTGAATGATGATATTATTTTTAGCAAAGTCATGAATGTGTTCTCTATTGCTTCTGCTCACTATCTACCGGGGCTGACCAATGACTTTTTCTCAACCACCTTTTCTATTTTATCGCAACCACCCCACCGCGATTATAGCTATAAACTTCTTTCTCCTATCCGAAACCCACAACCAGTAGAAAATTATGTAGAAGGCGAAATTGCCATTCCCATCCAAGCTTTTCCACAAGCTGTTGCCGCCGTTAAAAGATTGTATGAAACCTACAAATCCCCTGACTTTGAACTTGTCGGCGTCATGCTCTGCCGTTTTGCCAAAGCATCCAACAATGCTTTATTGGCTCAAAATTATGACCGCGATGTTGCCTACATCAGCCTAACTACGTTAAGCATCTTTCCACCCGTCCATCAGTTCTATACCGATTTTCAACTCATTATGCTCAAGTTTGGTGGCCGTCCACACTGGGGTAAGGTTAATGTACTAAATAAAGATCTAGTTAACTATTTGTATGGAGACAATGCTGTCAAATTTAACCAAGTCAGAAAGACCTACGATCCTAAAGG
>Ga0207152_1155_pt1 | contig 14148 bp, 14 predicted proteins | sample Alteio_BWMinHeat_30_FD_153590 | JGI IMG/M metagenome (GOLD analysis project Ga0207152, IMG submission 153590) | Enriched cells from forest soil in Barre Woods Harvard Forest LTER site, Petersham, Massachusetts, United States -... | ecosystem: Environmental > Terrestrial > Soil > Temperate forest >... | reverse complement strand
TGATGGCTGACGCGCGGCAGCGCTGGTTCGATGGCAGCGAAGCGCAGCGCGAGCGCGGGGCCAATGTAGTGCTCACGCTGGATGAGAAGGTCCAGTACATCGCGGAACGGGAACTCTCAGTGGCCATTGCAAAGACGCATGCCATCGCCGGCACAGCGATTGTAATGAATCCCAACACCGGGGAAATCCTGGCACTGGCGAATTGGCCGAAGTTCAATCCGAACGCCGCGACCGATGTGCCGGCGGATAACCGCATGAATCGGGGTGTGAGTGCACTCTATGAGCCGGGTTCAACGTTTAAATTGATTACCCTGGCGGCTGCGTTTGACCAGGGGATCACGCGGCCGGAGGAAGTTTTCGATTGCGAAAACGGCGCAGTATACGTCGCGGGCCACCGCATCCGCGATCACCTACCGTTCGGCTTACTTAGTGTTTCCGACATCCTTGCCAAATCGAGCGATGTGGGCGCCATCAAAATCGCGCTGCGGCTGGGCGCGCCAAAATTCTACGATTACATCCGCGCGTTCGGGTTCGGCCAGCCGACAGGCGTGGACATGCCCGGAGAGAGCAAAGGCATCCTGCGACGCCTCGAGAATTGGTCAGCGATATCCATCGGATCGATTTCGATGGGCCAGGAGGTTGGCGTGACGCCTATCCAATTGGCTAGCGCTGTTTCTGCGATTGCCAATGGCGGCATGCTTTACAAGCCGCACGTGATTGCAGAATTGCGCCGCGGCGAAAAAGTTTTGCCCGCTGAGGGCCCGTTGACGCCGACGGAGCCTCGGCGCGTGATTCGCCCGGAGACGGCGGCGACTCTCCGGCGGCTGATGGAGGGCGTGGTGCTGAACGGAACTGGGAGCCTCGCTCATCTTGACGGCTGGACCGCCGCGGGAAAAACCGGCTCCGCGCAAAAAATAGATCCTGCCACAGGAAGATACTCGCCCACGCATTTCATTGCGTCGTTCACCGGATTTGCCCCGATCAGCGACCCGGCGGTGACCATTCTCGTGTCTCTCGATTCTCCTTTTGGAAGTAAATGCCTTTCAGGTTCAGAGCCTCCACCGCTTCCTTCTTTTCCGGTGGGAGCTTCCGTGCGATCCACACAAACGAGCGTGATGATTCCAGCCGTACTTCCAGGACGTCCCGCGGAATTCCCAGCACGCGGGAAAGCAGCCGCGCGGCGAGTTGCTCGTCGGCAAGCTCCGAAGGCACCGCGAAAGCGGAATCCACCGGAATGCTCATCGCCAGCGGATGCATGTTGCGGTCGTAGATCGCGCCGCGCTTCGGTGTGATCTCAATCACGCGCTTCTGCTGCCGCTGCGCGCGGGCCATGTATTCGCCATGCTCTATGAGTTGGAGGTAACCCAGCCTCGCAAAAACTGCCGCCATCCAGAATAGGGCCACCACTCCGATGATTGCGAGGCGTCGGGAAGCTCCCCGGTCACCGTTCGAATGAATCGCATGGCCGCGCTTCGAGTCGGCCGCTAAGCGGCCATGGGAAGGGGCGTGGGGACGGTTCTGTTGCATAGCGGACTCAGATCAGCGATCGCTCCGGTAGATGATCCTTAAGTTGACAGCAAATTCTTCGGCGTATGACCCGCACGAAAAGAGACTATTGCGAGCGATTAGGGCGGACATACCGCGCTGCGGCCACTTCCGCGCCCGACGGCGCGTCGTATTCCCGCACCTGCGCCGGCAACGGTTCCGTCAACCCCAGCTGGCGTCGCGCAATCACGTCAATGCGCATCGGATTTCGCAGGCCGGCAATCTCTAGTTTCAGCGAGGAATTAAGCGAGGCCGCCTCGGCTTGCTTTCCCTTCACATCCTCGAGTTGAAAGCTCAAGTCGATGCAACGGAAGTGCTGGTAGATGTACAGCATGAAGCACATGGCCACGATTGCGCCGAGCGCCACCGTGCGATAGTAATTGCGCATCTTAACCGGCTCAACGTGGCACACCAGGCGCGAGTTGTCTATCCGCTTAATCGTCTGGAACTCCAGCATCGCTGGTACTTTTCTTTTGCGTGCCATACTTAGACTCTTTCTGCACACCGCAGTTTCGCGCTTCGCGAACGCGGGTTGCCCGCCATTTCTTCTTCGGTGGGCTGGATTACATGTTTCGTCAGCACGCGGAGCGTTCCTGCCCGCTCTCCCTCTTGAAACGCATGCTTCACCAGGCGGTCTTCCCGCGAGTGGTAACTCAACACCACCCAGCGTGCGCCTGAATTCATTGTGGCGGGGGTCCGAGAAAGAAACTGCCCGAGTTCCTCCATCTCTCGATTCACCGCTATCCGCAGCGCCAGAAACGTTTTTGTTGCGGGATGCAGTCTCTGCCTTCCCCATTGCTTTCGGGCCCCTGCCACAGTCGTTGCCAAGTGCGCGGTATCCCGTAGGGGTCGCGCTCGTACGATCGCCTTGGCGATTCTTCTGGAATCGTGCTCATCGGCTTCGCGGTAGAGCAAGTCGGCAATTTCTTTTTCCGACCAGCGATTCACAATCTCGTCTGCCGTCAATTCGTCGTTGGCAGTATCCATCCTCATATCGAGAGCAGCCGCTTCGCGAAACGAAAACCCCCGCGCGGCTTGATCAAGCTGCATGCTCGAAACCCCCAAGTCGGCCAAGACCCCGTCCACCAGCGGAATCCCCAACTCTTGCGCGACCTCCGCAATCCTCGAGAACGGCGACTGCACCAGAGTCAACTTCTCCCCGAAGCCCTTCAGCCGCTCCCGCGCCAGTTCCAACGCCTGTGCGTCCCGGTCCAGGCTGATCAACCTGCCGGACGAAAGCCGTTTTACGATTGCCTCCGAGTGCCCGCCCGCTCCCAGCGTGGCGTCGATGTACGTTCCGTCTGGCTTTACGCTCAGCCATTCGAGCACCTCTTCCAACAGCACCGGCGTGTGCGGCGCAGCCAATCTTGCAACGCCCTAAATTCCCAGGTCTTCCAAAGCCTTGTAATCTTCCTCGGTGAACGGCGAATTCTTCAGGTCATCCAGCACGCGCGTGTGGTTCATGACCTCGAGGTAATCGAGGTTGCCGAACACATCCACTTCGCCCTTCATCTGCGCGGATTCGCGCAGCACCGGGGGCACCAGGACTCTTCCCTGCCCGTCCAACTCCACCGTCAGCCCGTAGTAGCTCGTTCTCATCAGAAACTTTCTCTTCGCCCGGTTCTGGCTCGATACCGCCGCCAGCTTGTCCTCAATGCCCGCCCAAACCTTCATGGGATAAATGCGCGCCGATTCGCCCGTTGTGCTGGTGATATAAAACTGATTGCCGTACTCTTTCAGAGCCTCCAGAAACACGGCGGGTATCTTCAACCGACCCTTTTCGTCTATCTTTGCTCGACAGTTGCCCCGCAGATTCATGCGCCCCGCTCGAAGCGACCCTTGATTTGGCTGGATCGCACACAAAAATGTGGTCTAGAATGGCCAAAATGCCCACTTTCACCACAACCCTGGGAAGTTGTCTACTTTGCCTTGGATGCCCCTACTTGATTCTACTTTCGCCCACTTCTTACCACTTCTCGCCACATCATAAGCCGCTTTGAATTCTTGTCAAGAGGAATCGTGCATTTTTTTTAAAATAGTTGTGAATTTCTGCGCGTGAAAATCCGAATGAATTCGCTACCACAGCTTGTGTTCGCCGTTTCTTCGCGGGGCTACTCTTGGTGGTGCGCTTCTTTGATTGGTCACTGGCCTGAACGCGGGCGCCTCAACGCGCTGGCCAGTTCCTTTTTGGAACTCCTCCCTCCTCAAGCTCTATTCCCTTCTCACCCAGACTCGTGCTATTCTTCGCTTGTCGTTACGAGCATTCTTCCAGAAGGAGCCAAGCTCATGGAATGGACCACCCCGAAGCACGAAGAGATCGACCTGAACTGCGAAGTAAGCTCCTACGCCAACGCCGAACTCTAAACTGAGAGTCGACTCCAGCCCAGCCGGAGTCGCCAGAAAATCGAATGCGCGTTAAAGTCCTCGGCTCCGCTGCCGGGGGCGGCTTTCCCCAATGGAATTGTAACTGTGCAAACTGCAGCGCTCTGCGCCTCGGCACTCTGAAGGCTCGCCCGCGCACCCAGGCGCAGGTTGCTGTGTCGCCGGCTCCATCCAAATGGTTCCTTCTGAACGCCTCTCCTGATCTGCGCCAGCAAATCAACGCCACGCCAGAACTGGCTCCTCGTTCCGCCGTGCTCGGGTCGCCAGTTACTTCCATACTTCTCACAAGCGCTGATGTGGATTCCGTGATGGGCTTGCTTCATCTGCGGGAATTTCAGCCGCTGCACATTTTTTCGACAGTTTCCGTCCGTCGAATTCTAACAGAGGAAAACAGCCTCTTCCGGGTTCTCTCGCGATCGAATCCGCCCGTGCGTTGGGAACCTATGCCCCTAGACCGTCTCATGCCGCTGGTGCCGCCATCCGGGCCGGGAATGAAAGATGGCCTCTTCTATAAAGCCGTCTCACTGCTGGGCACCTTCCCGGACTATGTGAGCGATGCGCTCCGCAACAATCTTTCGCAGGAAGAAGCGGTAGTTGGTGTTCAGCTCATCCACAAAGAAAAGCGGCTCTTCTATGCCCCGAGCCTGCCTGGCGTCGGAGAGGATTGGCGCCGGTCCGCCGAAGAGAGCGATTTAGCCCTCATGGACGGCACCTTCTGGAAAGACGACGAATTGATTGCCGCCAAGCGCACCCGGAAAACCGCGCGGGAAATCGGCCACGTGCCGCTCTGGGGAGAACGCGGCCTGCTTCGACAGCCCTTCCGCCCGGGAAAAACCCGCCGCGTGCTCATCCATATCAACAATACGAATCCCGTACTGAATGAAGACAGCGCGGAACATCGCGCCGTTCGTGAAGCCGGATGGGAAATCGCCTATGATGGTATGGAATTCGAGCTATGACCCCATCCCTGAACAACATCGCTGAGAAGCCGCCACTGTCGGAAGCCGCATTCATCGCCGGCTTTCATGCCATCGGCGAAGAGCGCTATCACCACAAACATCCGTTTCATCTACTGATGCACGAAGGCAAGCTTACGCGTGGGCAGCTCCAGGCTTGGGCGCTCAATCGCTACTACTATCAAAGCCGCATCCCTATCAAGGATGCGGCCCTCCTCGCGAGGAGCGAGGATCCTGCCTTCCGCCTCGCTTGGCGCAAGCGCATCCTCGATCACGATGGCGACGGCACAAAGCCAGGCGGAATTGAAAAATGGCTGAAGCTAGTCGAAGCAACCGGCCTATCGCGCGAACAGGCACTCCACGGGGACGGCATTCTCCCGGCGACGCGTTACGCCGTGCAAGCCTACGTCGATTTTGTCTCCACCCGCTCGCATCTCGAAGCAGTAGCTTCTTCGCTCACGGAGCTCTTTTCAAAAGAGCTCATCACGCTGCGTATGGATCGCCTTCGCGAACACTATCCCTGGCTTTCCGGCGGACTTAACTATTTCGCCGGCCGTCTCACGCAAGCCACGGAAGATTCTGACTTCGCCCTAGCCTGGGTTGTAACGCATGCACACACGCGCGAGCAACAAGATCAAGCCCACGCCGCCTTGCGAGCCAAGTGCGACATTCTCTGGGCCCAGCTCGACGCCCTCTACTTTGCTTACGTCAACCCCGGCTGGCCGCCGCCCGGCGCTTTCCAACCGGCCAAGGAAGCCTGAGGAACTGCCGATGCCGCCCGACCTCAACAGCTTTCCCCGGCTCGCTCCAGGCTGCCGCCTCAACGAAAAATCGCAGCAACCACGGATGCTGCTCATGCCCGAGCGCGCCTTGCGCCTGAACGGACCGAGTCTCGAAATCATCGAGCGTTGCGACGGCAAACACACCGTCCAACAGATCGTCGCGGACTTGCAGAAAATCTATTCGAAAGCGGAGCCGCAAAAAGTGGAATCGGACATCCTGGGCTATCTAGCCCTGCTCCACGACCAGCGCGCGCTCGATTTCACGTAATTTTGGAGCGCGGGAGCTTGCTCCTGCTTTTCCGGCTTCTCAATCGGCACAACCGCATGACCACTGAACTCTCCAATCCGCTAGCCCTTATCGCCGAACTTACCCACCGCTGCCCGCTGCATTGCGTCTACTGCTCCAACCCACTGGAAATGCAATCTCGCCAAAATGAACTCTCCACTGAAACCTGGTCCCGTGTTTTCAAAGAAGCCGCCGCGGCCGGAGTCTTACAAGCGGATTTCACCGGCGGCGAACCCCTCGCCCGCACCGACATCGTCGAACTCGTCCGCGCCGCCCGAGCCGCCGGCCTCTACGTCAATCTCATCACCTCCGGCCTGCCTATGGACGAAGCAAAGCTTGGGGCGTTGGTCGAAGCTGGGCTCGATCATATTCAACTCAGCTTCCAGGGAGCGCGCGAGGAAATCGCCAATGAGATCTCCGGGACAAAGTCTCACGCACACAAACTTCGCGTCCTCGAGTGGCTAAAGCAGCACCGCATCGCCGTTACATTGAATTTCGTCATTCATCGCCGCAACATCGATCAACTCGAAGAAATGCTCGCTATCGCCGAATCTTCCAGCGCCACGCGCATCGAATTCGCCAACGTGCAGTATTACGGCTGGGCCTTCGCCAATCGTGAAAATCTTCTGCCCACACGCGAACAGTTAGACCGTTCCGTCGAATTTCTAAAACGTGAGCGGGAAAGAGTCAAGGGAAAAATCCGCATCGAATTCGTCGTCCCGGACTACTACGCCAAATATCCCAAACCCTGCATGGGCGGCTGGGGCCGCAAGCTCATGCTCATCACTCCGAGCGGCGACGCTCTTCCCTGCCATGCCGCGCAAGTCATTCCGGGGCTCTCCTTCGAAAACGTGAAGGACCGCGGCTTGCGCGAAATCTGGGAACAGTCTTCCGCGTTCCAAAAATTCCGCGGCGAAGACTGGATGCAGGAGCCTTGCATGACCTGCGATCGCCGCGAGCAGGACTTCGGCGGCTGCCGCTGCCAGGCGTTGTTGCTGGCAGGTGATGCCGCCGCGACCGATCCCGTCTGCACCCTGGCCCCGCTGCGCCCCAAGGTCGACGCTATCCTCGGAGGTATGAAGAGCGCACCCCCAGCGGAGATCTTCGTGAAGCCCAATTGGTTGTACCGCCCGAACCCCTCCTAATCCGCCACAGCTGTTCGCGTTTTTCCCAGCCTCATCACCACCGTGCCGATGAAAATCAGGCTGCCTACTAACACCAACGACCCGAACACCGTTAGAGTAGTCTGCGGCCCGAGGTGTTTCACCACACCGCTCGCGATCAGCGAGCCGATCGGTTGCACACCCATAAACATCGTCGCGTACACCGCGATCACCCGGCTGCGCAGCTCATCCGGCACCCGATTTTGGATCAAAGTATTTGTCGCTGCCATCTGCGATGTCGCGGCAAACCCCACCACAAAAAGCGTCACACTGCACAGCCAGAAAACCTTCGCCTGCGAGAAAATAATCAGGCACACCGAACACGTCAAGGACGTCGCGGCAATCCATCTTGCCAGCCCTCTGTAGTGTGTGCGCGCGGCGAACTGCAGTGCTCCGAGTACTGCGCCCACCCCCGCTGAGCTCATCAGGAACCCCAGCGTCCGCGCGTCCGACTTCAAAACGTCCTGCGCGTAAACCGGCATGAACACGGAATACTGCAAACCAAAGAGGCTCAGTGCGCTGAGCAGCAGCAGCGCCGACCGTATCGGCAGATCGCTCATCGCAAATCGAAAGCCCTGAACAAAACTCCGCAGCGGCGAATCCGTGCTTGGCTTGATCACTCTTGGTTCTATTCGCATCATCAGCAGCGCCACGATCACCGCCACAAAACTCAATCCGTTGATAAAGAAACACCAGCCTGCCCCCAGGTAGGCAATCGCTATTCCGGCAATTGCAGGGCCCACCGCCCGTGCTCCGTTGAAAATCGACGAATTCAGCGCAATCGCATTCGGCAGATCTTCCTTTCCCACCATCTGCACAAAAAACGCCTGCCGGATTGGCACATCGAACGCGTTGACAATGCCCACCAGGAACGCGATGACGATCAATTGCCATTTTCCAATCCAATGTGTCCACGTTAGCCCTGCCAGGACGAACGCCAGGACCATCGTAATGGTCTGCGTAACGATCACTCCGCGATGCCTGTCGAAGCGGTCCCCCACGTACCCGCCCAACGAGGAAAGAAACAGCATCGGCACCTGGCTCGCAAATCCGAAAACGCCCAGCAGCGTGGCCGATCCCGTCAGCTTGTAGACCAGCCAAAGCTGCGCGGTCGTCTGCATCCACGTTCCGATGAGTGAAATGAGTTGTCCTGCGATGAATAACTGAAAGTTGCGGTGCTGCATTGCGCGGAATCGCGTGGAGACAACGGGGATACGCGGGGGTACGGCGGGGCTGACCGCGGTGCGGTCACTCTTCAAAATATTCTTCCTCCACTCGTTGGATGCGGAGAATCCGGACTAGTCACGATGCCGTGAGAGGAGACGGATTGTCAATGCGGTAGAAAGGAAGGAACAATCCAGATTGTCTCTTGGAGAACGACGTTCGACTATTCGTTAGGCGGCCCCGGGGCTCCGCCTACGTGCAGATGGCTCAAGTCATGCAAGGTCGCTTTGTCTTCTTCGCTCATACCGCGCGTGAAGTTCGGATCGTTCAAACGCTGATTGCGCGCCGACTCCGGCATGTTCTGCAGCACACGCAAACGCTGCTGAATCGCCTGTCTGCGCTCCGGCGGCATCTGCCGCCACTTCGGCAGCACATCATTCCGGACGTGGTCACGCTGTGCCGGCGACATCTGGCTCCACACGCGGGCGCGGTCCTGCAGTTCTTGTCGCTGCGCGGGCGGCAGGCTTTGCAGTCGCCGATTGTACTCAAGCACCCTTTGTCTATCCTGCGGGCTCAATTCGTTGAATCTCCGCGGCGGGGGCGTGTATGCGGATGGCGGCCGGTTGGGATTGTTATTCGGTCGCGCATTCCCCTCCGCTTGATTCGAATGAGGGGCGGGCGGACGGTTCACATTCGAGTTCTGGCCTCGCCCCCCCTGTGCCTGATTCTGCGACTGTCTCTGTTGCTGCCGCTGCTGTCTCGCTTGTTGCTTTGGCGCCGCATTGCCCTGGCGATTCTGACCCGCATGGACACCCGGCCGCTGCGCATAGCCCGGCACAGCCGCCGCCGCGCACAGTCCCAGCGCCATCAACCATCCCGCGAGTTGGAGTTTTAGTTTCATTACTCTTACATCGTTTGACCCGGATTGGAGTCGCTCGCATCATCATCCGGCGCCTGCTGCGACAGATCGCTCAATGGCGCAAAATCTGAAATGACATCGTAGTTTTCCAGCACGGGCATGTTCTGGTCGATATTGTCGATGTCACCGGCTGTCAGCGCATTATCCGTTCGCGAGCCAATCCACACCGTAGCCAGCAGCAGCATCGACGCCGCAAATGCCACTCGCGGCGACGGCGTAAACCATGCCCACCAGCTCTGCTTCGCAGGCTCTGCAGCCACGCGCGCATGCACGCGCACGTCAAACGCCGCCGATGGCTCGATCATCGGCAGTTCGTCCAGCAACACGCTTACCGCGCGAAATTCATTCACGCGCAGCTGGCACGCCGCGCATGTCAGGAGATGCTTCTCCATCTCCAGCCGTTCGCTTTCTTTCAAGCGCCCGTCCACGTATCCCAAAATCCTGTTTTCCATTCGGCTACAACTCATGACTGCCTTCCTTCTCTACCCAGGGTCTACTGCCTTGCGTGCTGTGCCACGAGCGGGGCTAGTTCCACTCGCAGCGTTTCGTACGCCCGGAAGAGCAGCGATTTCAGCGCGCTCTCCGAACATTCCAAAATCTTCGAAATCTCTCCGTAATCCAGCTCCTGGTATTTGTGCAGGAGCACTGCCGCGCGCTGTTTCTCCGGGAGCTTGTCGATGGCGTGCCGGATCATCTTGCGCCGCGCGTCCTCCACCAGGTGCTGCTCGATGTTTGGCCGCTTCTCGGCGACGTCCAACGTCCGCTCATCGCCATCCTCGGCATCTGTCGTCACCGGCGCATCCAGTGAGATTTCCATGCGCTGGTAACGGTTGTCTCGCATCGAATTCAATGCCAAGTTTGTGGCAATCCGGAAGAGCCAGGTGGTGAACTTTGCGCTCGGCACGTAATCTTCGCGCGCGCGGTACACCCGCAAAAAAACCTCTTGTGCCAGGTCTTCCGCCTGTTCCCGGTTCCGCACCATGCGGTACAGAAAATTGACCAGCGGACTCCGATAGCGATGCAGGAGAAGTGCGAACGACTGTTCGTCGCCCGCCTTCACGTCCAGCATCAGTTGGACGTCCGACCTGGCCATAGTCGCCACACTGTATCAAACACTCGTGTTCTCAGAAAGTTGCAAGTAGTAGGGGTACTCGATGGCGAAACTGCGGCGAATCTAAACGTGGAATAAACGCTCCATTATCAACAAGCTAACAACGCCCACAAAAACCAGCAGCGCCATTCGCCAGTTTGGCTCGCGGTTCACTTCCGGAAGCAAATCCGTCGCCGCCACATACAGCGTGACACCACCGGAAAGCGGCAGCGCGTATTTCAATTGTCCCTGCAGTGAACTCGTCAGCAACACGCCGAAAATCGTCGCCGCTCCCAACAATCCCGCAGCCAGAATCGCATTACGCTTTCCCTGCCCGCTCGCCAGCACCACGGAAGCTACCGTAAATCCCTCCGGCAGCTTGTGCAAAAACACCGCGAAGAACATCACGGCGCCTAGCCAGGTCGAAACCAGGAATCCCGCTGCAATCGCCACGCCGTCAAAAAAAGTGTGAATGGTCATCCCCACCAGCACGCTCGTCCGTGCATGATGATGGCTCACCTCTTCGCAATGGGTCTCCTCACCAAAATGAAAGTGCGGCGCCAGCGTGTGTTCGAACAGGTGCACCAGGAAGTACCCAATCAGGACATACAGAAGTGCGCTCTCACCCGACAGCCGCACCGACTCCGGAATCACCTCGACGAACGCCACCGCCAACATGTAACCGGCGCCCAGCGCCAGGAAATATTGCAGAAATTTCCGCGGCCAATCCCTGCGAACAACAAAGTATCCGCCAATCAAATTCCCCGCCGCGGCAATCAGCCCCAGCCCCACCGCCAGCCCCGTCCGAAATGCCAGATCATGTCCCATTTTGGAGTGCGGCGGCTCGCCGCCGTTTTTCCGTCTGCTTCGACACACAGAATCGATCTCGTAACCGATCTTGTTCTCTGTTTCCGCTCTTCTCTGTGCTCTCTGTGTTCCCAGTGAACTCTGCGTTAAGTCTTCTGTTCAGTCCTTAACTTCATCCCGAATGCCGGAACAAAATCACATCCCCTTCTTGCACCACGTATTCTTTCCCCTCCAGCCGCACCTGCGCCTTCTCCCGCGCCGCCGCCAAGCTCCCCGCTGCCAGCAAATCATTCCATCGCACGACTTCCGCTCGAATAAATCCTTTCTCGATGTCGCTGTGAATCGCCCCCGCCGCTTTCACGGCCGACGCGCCCTTTCGAATCGTCCATGCCCGCACTTCCGGTTCCCCCGCCGTAAAAAACTGAATCAGCCCCAGCAAATCATACGTCGCACGAATCAACCGGTTGAGCCCCGGCTCTTTCAATCCATACGAAGCGAGTAACTCCGCCGCTTCTTTCTCATCCATCTCTGAAAGTTCCGCCTCCAGCCGCCCGCAAATCGCCACCACCGCCGCGTTCGGCCGCCCTTGCAACGAACTCAACTTGTGCCGCCCCACCGCCGAATCCAGCTTGTCCGCCTCGTCGTCGCCCAGATTCAGCACGTATAGCACCGGCCGCGCCGACAAAAACAAAAATCCACCAATCGACTTCCTTTCCTCCGTCGTCAGCTCCAGCTCGCGCAGCGCTTTCTCCGCCTCCACATGCGCCTTGCATTTCTCCAGGGTATTTTTTTCGAGCAGCAGCGCCGGCTCGCTCTTCTTCTTCAAATCCTTCTCCAGCCGCTCCAGCCGCCGAGTAATCTGGTCGTGATCCGAAAGCATCAGCTCCAAATCTAGATTCGTCGCGTCGCGCAGCGGATCGATGCTCCCCTCCGAATGCGGAACCGAGGGATCGTCAAACACACGAATCACATGCGCAATCACATCCACTTCGCGCAGTTGCGCCAGCGCATCGCGCATGCGCTCCTTCTGCATCCCTCCCAAGTCCACGTAATTGACGGTCGCGTAGGTAATCTTTTTGGGGTTATAGAGCTTCGCCAGCTCCACCAGCCGCGGCTCCGGCACCTTGGCCACGCCAACATGCGTCGCCGACGCTCCGGCCTTCCCCTCGACCTGCGCTTTCGTCAGAATTCGAAACAGCGTGGTCTTCCCAACCTGTGGTAGGCCAATAATTCCTGTCTGCATAAACTCGTAATCCTAGCACACTGTCCAAATTAGCCCGCCTGCTTCACTTTCTTCCAAACGAAATGACACGCCCTCACGTCATAATGGAGGACATGCACGAAGAACACGATTCCTGAATTTATGGCCGCAATGGACATCACGGTGTTGGACCTCTCCGCCTACGTCGGCCTCGCCGCCGTGGGCGCCATCACATTAAACCTCTTCCTGGGATTGCTCATGGCCTTCCGCTACAGCCCGCACCGTTCCTGGCCGCATCACCGGTTTAACTATTTTCGGATTCACAACTGGACGGGATACATCGCGCTAAGTGTGTCCATCCTTCATCCCGTGATTCTGCTCTTCAACAAGGATCCGCGCTTCCGTATCCTGGACATCGTCTACCCCGTGCATTCACCCCAGCAGCCGCTCGACAACACCATCGGCGCAATCGCTCTCTATTTGCTCGCCTTCGTCGTCGTCACTTCCTACGTGCGCCTCCGTCTCGGCCGCCACCTTTGGAAGTCCTTCCACTTCTCCATTTATTTCGCTGCCGCCGCGCTTTTCTGGCACAGTCTGTTCACCGATCCCAGTTTGAAAAACGCTCCCGTGGATTGGTTCGATGGCGGCAAACTCTTCGTCGAATCCTGCCTGCTGCTCATCGCCGTCATCAGCCTGCTGCGTCTGCGCTATGCCCGCAAAAAAGCCCGCCGCCGGCCATATTGCACGGTCGATAGCCACATCTGAATAGCCGCCAAGGAAGAATTGTCTTGAGGAGGGATCGTTAACGCTGAACCTTTTCAGCCTCGCTCGCTTTGCTCGCAGGTAACCCGCTAAGAGCCTCTCGTACCTTGCCGATCAAAGTGGCGATCGAAAACGGTTTGGCCAGAATGGCCTGAGGCGAAATTTGATTGGACTGTACTCCGGCATGTTCCGAGTAGCCTGACATGAACAGGACCTTCAATTCCGGCCGCTCTTTTTTCAGTCTATCCGCCATCTCCGCGCCGCCCATTCTCGGCATGATCATGTCCGCAAGCACCAGATGAATCGCGTTCGCGCTTTGCGCAATTGTTTCCAGGGCTTCGGCGCCGTTTTTGGCCTCGAGAACAGAATAGCCCGCGCTCCTAAGGAACTCGGACGCCAGTTCACGCACGGCGGCCTCGTCCTCTACAACAAGAATGGTTTCTTTGCCGCGGAAGATCGCTGCTGGCTTGATTTCCTTTGCGTCCTCCATCTTTGTAGCATGGCCGTGGGGAAGGTAAATCTCAAAAGTCGTTCCTTTTCCTGGCGCGCTCTCCACCCAGATGAACCCGCCGCTCTGCTTTACGATCCCGTACACCGTAGCCAAACCCAGCCCGGTGCCCTTGCCGACCCCTTTGGTCGTAAAGAAGGGCTCAAAGATATGCGCCTTAGTCTCCTCGTCCATTCCGAGCCCAGTGTCGGTCACCGAGAGGAGTCCGTACTCGCCGGGTTGCATCGGATGACGCTTACGCGCCTCGTCGCGGTCGAGAACTGCGTTGCGCGTGCGAACCGTAATGCTCCCGCCCTTGGGCATCGCGTCGCGCGAGTTCACCACCAGATTCATGATGACTTGCCCGATCTGCCCGGGGTCCGCCTTCACCGATACCAGTTTCGGATCCGGCGTGAAGGTATACTCGATGTCTTCTCCGATGAGCCTCGCAAGCATCTTGCCCATATCTGCGATTACCGCGTTCAGGTCGATCACGCGGGGCTCTAAAACCTGCATTCGGCTGAATGCCAGCAGCTGCCGGGTCATCGAAACGGCCCGGTCCGCGGCCTTCTGAATCTGTTCTACATTGTTTCGGTCCGGCTCT
>Ga0207152_1154_pt1 | contig 14213 bp, 11 predicted proteins | sample Alteio_BWMinHeat_30_FD_153590 | JGI IMG/M metagenome (GOLD analysis project Ga0207152, IMG submission 153590) | Enriched cells from forest soil in Barre Woods Harvard Forest LTER site, Petersham, Massachusetts, United States -... | ecosystem: Environmental > Terrestrial > Soil > Temperate forest >... | reverse complement strand
TTTCCTCCTTGCTCAAAACCTCAACCCACTGTCCCGCCTTCAATTTCAAACCCGTCTGCATCACTCTGATTTGGCTGCACCGAAGCTGACGTGTGGGCGGGGACGCGCGTGAAAGATGAGAATGCCGCCAACGAGCCGACCTATGTCTGCCAGGCAACCCAACTGCCGTCCGCGACGACGCTGCTGCCCTGGTGGGAATTTTCGCAATACGTGGAAGATTACGCCTCGGGAAACGCCACCCTGGGCCGGATGTTCCGGGGTTTTCTTTATTCCTCGTACCACAGCCTGATTCAAAGCGGGATTGGTTTGGGACCGTTTCTTCGCTGGTTTTACGATCGCATCCAGTCGTTTTGGGGCGGCATCCCTTATCCGCGAAAGAGGGGAACAATACCCGTTCGGGAGCCCACTCCGGTCGGCGCGTTAAACCTGCAACCCGGCGAATTAGTGCGAGTGAAATCACACAAGGAGATCCTGGCGACTCTGAACACCGAGGGCAAGAACCGTGGCCTTTATTTCGATGCCGAGAGCGTGCCGTTTTGCGGGGGAACGTACCGGGTTCTCAAACGGGTGTCCAAAATTGTTGATGAGAAGACCGGAAGGTTAATGCAGTTCAAGAATGAGTCGGTCATCCTTGAAGAGGTTTATTGCCAGGCCCGCTACAGCAGTTGCAGAATGTTCTGTCCCCGGGCGATTTACCCGTACTGGCGGGAGATCTGGCTCGAAAGGGTGGACAAAGTCCCGGAATCGGCGGAGGCGAAGCTAATGGTCCGGGAGCACATTGAGTCAGGCGCGCATTGCGGAACGCCAAGGGCGATTAAATGCAGATGATGGTTTGAAATGATTCGAGCGGGCAAAAGGACATTTATTCAAAATGAAAATACTTGTTACCGGCAGCGAGGGTTATCTGGGGTCGTTACTGGCGCCTGAATTGTTAAACCGGGGCTTCGAAGTCGTTGGCCTGGACACCGGCTTTTACAAGGAGGCCGCGCTGTTCCACCGCGGGCAAACGACGCCGCTGACGTTGGATTGCGATTTGCGCCGCCTCGAAGCGAAACAGTTGAGCGGCGTTGATGCCATCGTGCACATGGCGGAATTGTCGAATGATCCAATCGGCCAGCTTGCGCCGGAGATTACCTACGAAATAAATCACCGGGGCTCGTTGCATCTGGCGGAGACTGCCCGGCGCGCGGGCGTCAAACGGTTCGTTTATATGTCATCGTGCAGCGTTTACGGGGTGTCCGAAGCGGAACTCGTGGATGAGGAGTCGCCCGTGAATCCGCAGACGATCTACGCGATTTGCAAGACGCTGGTTGAAAGGGATGTCAGAAAGATGGCTGATGACAACTTCAGCCCCACATTTCTGCGTAACGCGACGGCGTACGGCGCTTCACCCAGGATGCGTTTTGACATTGTGTTGAACAATCTTTCGGGCCTGGCGTGGACGACCCGAGAGATCAAGATGACCAGCGACGGCACGCCCTGGCGGCCGCTCGTTCACGGCCTTGATATTTGCCGGGCGATCATTGAGACGCTGAACGCGCCGCGCGAGGCCGTGCATAATCAAACCTTTAACGTGGGCGACACAAACCACAACTACCGGGTCAGGGAGATCGCTGAAATCGTGGCAAAGAGTTTTGAAGGTTGCGAGCTTGCGTTTGGGCCGCCGAGCACGGACAACCGCAGCTACCGGGTGTCGTTCGCCAAAATCCGCAAACATCTGCCGAACTTCCAATGCGCGTGGGACGCCCGCCGCGGGGCGAAGCAGCTTCACGATTTGTTCCAACGGATTGACATGCGGCCTGAAGTCTTCCAACACCGCAGCTTTACGCGGTTGAAGCAATTGGAATACCTGCTGCGAACGCGGCAGATTGACGACCGATTTTTCTGGACTGAATAATGCGCTTTGTGCCGACCAAACTGGAGGGCGCATTTGTCATTGAAGCGGAGCCGGCGGAAGACAGCCGCGGGCTCTTCGCCCGGACATTTTGCGCGCGGGAATTTGAGAAGCACGGGCTGGTGACGACGTTCGTGCAATGCAGCACGTCCTTCAGCGTCCGGCGGGGCACATTGCGCGGGCTTCATTACCAGCGTCCGCCCGCGTGCGAAGCGAAACTGGTTCGCTGTGTCGCGGGGGCGCTTTATGACGTGATCGTGGATCTGCGGCCCGCGTCGCCAACTTATTTGCAACACGTGGGTGTTGAATTGACGGCCCGGAACCGCCGCTCGATTTATGTTCCGGAAATGTTCGCGCACGGGTTCCAAACGCTGGAAGATGACACCGAGGTGCTCTATCAAATCAGCGAGTACTATGCGCCCGATAAAGCCACGGGGTTGCGCTTTGACGATCCCAGGCTCGGAATCCACTGGCCTTTGCCGGTGAGCAGCATGTCTGACAAGGATCAAAACCGGGCTTTGTTGGATTAGAACCTGGCCGGCAAGCCGGAGATCGGCGCGCTTCGACGGAGAGTCGAAAAACATCGCGTATCGTTTTTAGCGTTTCGTCAATCAGCTTTTTTTGCTCAAGAAATGATTCCCCGCAATTTTCAGACAGACTCTTGATCGCGTTGCATCCGCGCAAGTGAGGCGTCGTATGCAACAATCCGGCGCATGACTTTTAATTCGGCAATATTTCTCGTATTCATCACGGTATTCTTCGGCTTCTGGCCCTGGCTGAGGCGGCGGGACAACACCCGCTGGGTCTATATCACGGCGGCCTCGTTTGTGTTTTACGGGTGGTGGGACTGGCGCTTTCTGTTTTTGCTCATTGGGAGCGGCTTGATTGACTATGGCACCGCGCTGGCCATGGACGCGTATCCCACGCGGAGGAAATGGTTCCTTGGCCTGTCATTGGCGGGCAATCTTGGATCTCTGTTTATATTTAAATACAGCGGTTTCGCAGCCCAGACAGTTGACAAGATGCTGGCCTATGCCAGCATTCACGCGCATCTCTATGAACGGATTCCGCAGTTCGCGCTGATCCTGCCGATTGGCATCAGCTTCTACACGTTCCAATCGCTGAATTACACGATTGACGTTTATCGCGGTGGGTTAAAGGCGACGCGCAATATTTTTCATTTTTTCGCCTATCTGTCATTGTTTCCGCACTTGGTGGCGGGTCCGATTTTGCGGGCCAAACAGATGATACCGCAGATGAAGCAGTTGCACATCCCCGACGAGGAGGAGGCATGGCAGGGACTGAAGCTCATCGCCTTTGGTTTTTTCCGAAAAATGGTGATCGCCGACAATCTGGCTCCCTTCGTAAACGAAGCGTTCAACGGCCGGTTTCAGGCAAACGCCCTTTATTGGTGGACCGCCATGGTGTTTTTTGCGTTTCAGATATATTACGATTTCAGCGGTTACAGCAACATCGCCATCGGCCTGCTGAAGTGGATGGGTTACAATGTGCCGCAAAATTTCAACCGCCCGTATGCCGCGACTTCGCTGAGGGAATTCTGGCAGCGCTGGCACATTTCCCTTTCCACCTGGTTCAGGGACTATGTCTATATACCGCTGGGCGGTTCAAAGTCGTCCGGTTGGCGCGGGCCCAATGTCAATATGTGGATTACCATGTTGTTGTCGGGCCTGTGGCACGGGGCTTCGATGAAGTTTGTGGCCTGGGGCGGGTTGCACGCGGCTTTTTTGAACATTGAACGAGAAACGGGCTGGCCGGCGAAGCTCAGAAAACTGCCGGGCGGGCACTGGCTTGCGCTGGCGGCGACCTTCTTGCAGGTATTGGTGGCGTGGGTTTTCTTTCGGGCGGACAGTTTCCATCAAGGGTTTGCGATTCTGAAATGCATGGCTGGCATTGGCTGCACGGACGGCTATCGGTTGGGGGGCGTGGCAGTTGGCTTTGCTGGCGCTGGCGGTTTTGCCGGAAGCCGGCTATTCGTTGCGTTTCAAGGCAAACGAATGGTTTAAACCGCAGGCATATCAGTATGCCGCGGTAACCGCAGTCGTCGTGGCGCTGGTTTTCAGCGTTTATATGCGGGGACCAGGCACCCAGTTCATCTACTTCCAATTTTGAGGCGGGTATGGTTTGCAAGCATCGTCCGTTATTTTGCCTTTGTCTGGCGGCAATTTTTATTCTTGGAATTGCCTTTTTGCGGCCATTGGACGGTTCTTCTGAAGGGCTTGACCGGCTCAACGCAAATCGTTTTTGGATTATGAAGGCCCAGAACCGAAGCAAATATGAGATTTTGATACTCGGCGATTCAAGAAGTTACCGGGGTTTATCGCCCGCCGAGATGTCAAAGGCGCTCGGGAATTCAAGCATTTATAACCTGGCATTTTCCGCAGGCGGTCTGAACCATGAAATATATGACGTGGCCAGTCGAATGCTGAACATGGGGGGCAAAACCAGAATGATAGTCCTGGGTGTGACACCCGGTTCGTTGATGGCATCCACTGAAAACAACCGGCAATACCGGGAGGAGCATAATCGGCCGCGGTCAGCCTACCTCGAACGGGTGTATATCGATGAGCGGCTGCAACGTTTTGCGCCATTCGATTGTGAACGTCTTTTGTATGCTGTTGCCGGCCGGCATTTCACCAGGAAGAGATATGTGAACCGTTACATGGATGACGGATGGGTCGGCTCGGGTGAGTATCCGGAGGATCCGACGGAAGAATTGACCGCATATCGCGAGGTGATGGCGCGCTTTCAAGTGAAGGCGGCCCTGGTGCAGGCGTTATTCGATCAAACCCGCGCGTGGAGTTCACAGGGAATAAGGGTGTTCGGATTCCGACCGCCCACATCGCAGGCGATGCTCGACCTTGAAAACAAGATGAGCGGTTTTGACGAGCGGAAGTTTATCGAAGGCTTTGAAGCGGCCGGCGGGAGGTGGATTCCGGTTGAACCCGCCCCGTACCACAGTTATGATGGCAGCCACCTCGATGAAGCTTCCGCCATTCGATTGTCCGATTACATCGCTGCGCAGATCGCACGACGCGAAGTGCCACAAAACGCGAAGGCTTATTGAGAAGCGGCCGGTTTGGTAAAAAAGGCCACACTATTCTTCGGCAACAAAAATGCGCGACTCCGACATCAAGATCAACGGGAACGAATTGCACGGCCTTGTGTCCGAGCTTTATCCCATCTGCCGGAGCATCACCGGAGACGGGGTCCGGCAGAGCCTGAAGTTATTGGGGAAGTGGGTTGACTTGCGGCTTCACGAAGTGCCGACGGGAACAAAAGTGTTTGACTGGGAGATCCCGAAGGAATGGAACATTCGTAACGCCTACATTAAAAACTCACGGGGCGAGAAAGTCGTTGATTTTCAAAAGAGCAGCCTTCACGTGGTGAATTACAGCATCGGCGTGAAACAGACGATGCGCCTTGCCGACCTGCGAAAGCACTTGTTTACCCTGCCGGAGAAGCCGGATTGGATTCCGTACCGGACGTCGTATTACAACGAGACGTGGGGATTTTGCCTGAGCCAGCGGCAGTTGGACGCGCTGCCGGACGGTGAGTATGAGGTCATGATTGACTCGACGCTCGAACCCGGTCACCTGACCTACGGCGAGTTCCGCATCCAGGGTGAGACGGACGATGAAGTGTTGATTTCGTGCCATTCCTGTCATCCAGCGCTTTGCAATGACAACCTTTCAGGGATGGTGGCGGCGGCGGCGCTGGCACAATATCTTGCGCCCACGGCCCTGCATTATTCGTACCGGTTTGTGTGGGCCCCGGGCACCATTGGCTCAATTGCGTGGCTGGCTTTAAACGAACCGGTGTGGCCGCGAATCAAGCACGGCCTGGTGTTGTCGTGCGTGGGTGATCCGGGAACTTTTACCTACAAGCGCAGCCGCCGAACCAACGCCGAAATTGACCGCGCGGTCGAACACGTTCTTCGCCGGTCGGGAAAGAAATTCGAATTGCTGGATTTCAGTCCGCTCGGTTACGACGAGCGACAGTATTGCTCTCCCGGCATTGATCTGCCCATGGGCTGCTTTATGCGCACGCCCAACGGGAAATATCCGCAATATCATACTTCGGCCGATAATCTGGATTTCATCACGGCACCGGCCCTTGCCGAGTCCCTGGACATGCTTCTGTCGGTTGTCAGGGCGATCGAGAGGAACGAGCGCTTTCAGAATTTGAACCCGAAATGCGAACCGCAGTTGGGGCGGCGTGGCCTTTACCACCGGGTGGGCGGCACGAATAACAGCCGGAATGAGGAGGCGATGTTATGGGTGCTTAATTTATCCGACGGGGATCATTCGCTTCTGGATATCGCCGAGCGTTCAAAGCTGGATATTAACGAATTGTTCGAAGCTTCCCAAACTTTAATGCAACATGGCTTGCTGCGGAAAATGCCCAGGCACTGAGCCGTGCGGGGACTGCAGGGGAAAAATCCGGACCGTCAACAACCCTCCAGGAGCGCGGAAAACATTGACTTTGGTGTGCAGGCATGATACAGGATTGAGCAAATATTCTTCGATAAGAAGGTATGAAAGCCCAGTATTATTATGATGAAGTGGATAATTTTTGCCGTGACCTCCCGTTTGGTCAAACGCCTCGTCACCGCAAACGCCGTCGTGTTCATGTTGGCTGCAGGCGGACTTGGTCCCAAAGTTCAGGCGCGCAGTCTGGTGGTTTCTTCAATTACACCGGCGGGATCGAGTCTGGTGTTGCGCGGCTCGGGCGGACCTGCATCAGGTTCGTATTATATGCTGGTATCCACGAGCGTGGCGTTGTCACCGAAAACGCTTTGGACAAGGATTTCGACGAACGTGTTTGCGGCGGATGGCACGTTCACGAACAACGTTCCGATCAATCCGGCGCTGCAGGCTTTTTTCATGATTGTGGCAGGAGCGGACACAATCTCAGTCAGCCCCCGCGCGGCGGCCCTGACTTCCATGCGCACGCAGCAGTTCACGGCGAGCCTTGGTGGAGTCACGTGGTCGGTGGATGGGGTGGTGGGCGGGTCGGCTGCCGCAGGAACGATCACCGGGGCGGGTCTTTATACGCCGCCGGGCAATGCGGGTGCGCACGTAGTGATGGCGACCAGTCCAGATCAGTTGCAATCCGGGACGGCGGTGGCGTACGTCAGCAGTTATCCGGGGACGTTTACCGTTCACAATGACAATTTCCGGACGGGTCAAAATCTGAATGAGAGAGTGTTGAATCCGCTCAATGTGGCGCCGGCGACGTTCGGTCAACTTTATTCGTATCCACTGGACGGCCAGGCGTATGCGTCGCCCCTGTATGTGGCGAATTTGAATATTCCGGGGCAGGGCTTCCACAATGTTGTGTATGTGGCGACGGAGGGTGACAGTGTTTACGCTTTTGATGCCGATGGGCTGACCAATGGGCCGTTATGGCAAGTCAGTTTCACGAATTCAGACGCCGGAATCATGACGGTCCCCTCCGGAGACACTGGTGAGCCCAACGATCTTACTCCACAGATTGGAATCACCGGCACACCCGTGATCGACCCAGGGAGCGGTACGCTGTATGTGGTGGCCAAAACCAAGGAGGTAACTGACAGTGGTACGAGTTATGTGCAACGGCTGCACGCTTTGAATATCACGAACGGGGCCGAAATGTTTGGCGGTCCGGTGGTGATTCAAGCCAGCGTGACCGGTTCCGGCGACGGATCGCAAGGAAACATTCTAGCATTCGACCCGCTGCGCGAAAACCAGAGGGCGGGATTGCTGCTGACAGGAGGGGTGGTTTATATGGGATTTGCGGCTCACGGAGACAATTCTCCGTGGCATGGCTGGCTTCTTGGATACAATGCGACAAATCTGCAGCAGCAAACCGTGGCATATAATCCGACCCCAAACGGCTACGGTGGAGGCATCTGGCAATCCGGCGCCGGCATGGCAGCGGACGCGTCCAATAATATATACTTCGTGACGGGAAACGGCCCGTTCGATCAAGATGTTGGCGGCGGTGATTATGGAGACAGCGTCATGAGAATCGATTCTACCGGCAACGTGTTAGATTGCTTCACACCCCATGATCAAGCCAATCTGGAGGCTGGTGATCTTGATTTTGGATCTGCCGGAGTCATGTTGTTGCCGGACCAACCCGGGCCGAACGCGCACCTGATGGTCACTGCTGGCAAGGGGGGGACGATTTACCTCCTGAACCGGGACAATATGGGAGGATACAATACCAACGACGACAGCCAAATCGTGCAATCGTTGCCGAATATTTTTCCCAACGGGACATCTAGCACGGGAAACTACAGTTCACCGGTTTATTTTAACGGTTCCATTTTCTACTGTGCGGTGGACGATGTCATCAAAGCGTTCCGCCTCAGCAATGGCCTGCTGTCGGTGGCTCCGACCTCCCAATCCCCGGAAACCTTTGGCTTTCCCGGAGCAGCGATGGCGATTTCGGCCAATGGAGGCGCGGGAGGGATTCTGTGGGCCGTGGAATGGACGGGCTCACAACAACCGGGTGTGCTACATGCGTATGATCCGGCGAACTTGAATACTGAATTATACAACAGCAATCAGGCGGGAATTCGCGACGTGATGGATTACGCGGCGAAGTTCAGCATTCCCCTGGTGGCTAACGGAAAGGTCTTCATCGGTTCCGAGCAACAACTGACCGTGTTTGGTTTGTTGCCCTAACGGGCTGTGAAGGCGGGGGTGACGCAAATCCGGCGCATTTCGGGCGGAACAGAAGAGAGTTATTGAGGTTTTAGTCCGGTAAAATCCGGTCGCAGAGAGGTTTATTAAAGTCTTGATAATGAGAGCGTTGGCATATATTGTGCTGTCGCAACCGACGTATGATTGTTTTACCCAAAGATTTGCAGGCCCGGGATGTGCCCGTTGATCGCTCCCCAGAGCAAGCCGGGGGAGTGTCTGGCGCGCCAGGAGCAAAATGCCGCTTTTGCGCGACGGCTTTAAAGCATACTTTTGTGGATTTGGGAATGTCTCCATTGTGCGAGAGTTATTTAAGCCAGAAGCAATTGAATCAGATGGAGGCATTTTATCCGTTGCGCGTTCAAGTGTGCGACCAATGTTTTCTGGTCCAGCTCGATGAATATGTCAGCGCCGAGGAGATTTTCAGTGAGTATGCCTATTTTTCCTCGTATTCAGACAGCTGGCTGAAGTATGCGGCTGATTACGTGGAAATGATCGTCAAACGTCTGCAACTGGATGATAAGAGCAGCGTGGTCGAGCTGGCGAGCAACGATGGATATTTGCTGCAAAACTTCGTGAAGAAGGGCATCCCGGCCCTGGGTGTTGAACCGGCGGCGAATGTGGCGAAAGTGGCGGAGAAAAAAGGCGTGCGGACACTGGTGAAATTTTTCGGCCGCAAGACCGCGCGGGAAATGGTGGCCAGCGGCGCGAAGGCCGATCTGGTGATTGGAAACAACGTCCTGGCGCAGGTCCCGGATCTTAACGATTTTGTGGGGGGAATCGCCATTCTTCTGGCGCCGGAGGGCACAGTGACGCTGGAGTTCCCACACCTGCAACGGCTCATCGAGGGCCATCAATTCGACACGATTTATCACGAGCACTTTTCCTATTTTTCGCTGCTGGCGGTTGAGCGGGTGCTGCGGCACCACGGTTTGAAGACATACGACGTTGAGGAAGTTGAGACCCATGGCGGGTCGCTGCGGCTGTTCGTGGCGCACGCCGGGTCCGGCATGCCCGAGGGTCCGCGGGTCACGGAGTTGCGTTCGCGGGAATTGGATCTGGGGTACGATCAACTTCCAATCTACAGTTCGTTTGATGCCAAGGTGCAGGAAACCAAGCGTAATTTGCTGGAGTTTCTGATCCGGGTGCGGCGGGAGGGCAAAACGGTTGCGGGCTACGGCGCGCCGGGCAAGGGCAACACGTTCCTGAACTATTGCGGCATTCGCACGGATTTTCTGGACTACACGGTGGACCGCAATCCGTACAAGCACGGGAAGTTCCTTCCCGGCACGCATATTCCGATATATCAGCCGGAGCGGCTCAAAGAAACGCGGCCGGATTACATTTTGATACTGCCCTGGAACCTGAAGCGGGAAATAGCCGCGCAATTGGAATATGTGCGAAGCTGGGGCGCGAAGCTGGTCGTGGCCATTCCAAAGTTAGAAGTGTTTTGAGCCCCCTTGTCATGTCGATCGGTTCAACGGCCAGGAACAGAAATTAAAAAAGCATGAAAGTGGTATTATTTTGCGGTGGGTTGGGAACGCGGTTGCGGGACTATGGCAACAACATCCCCAAGCCGCTGGTGCCCATCGGTTACCGGCCCGTGCTCTGGCACGTGATGAAATATTACGCCCATTTTGGGCACAAGGATTTCATTCTTTGCCTGGGTTACCGGGCCGACAAGATCAAGGATTACTTTTTGCACTACGATGAGTGCGTATCGAATGATTTTACGATGTCGGCCGGCGGAAAGGCGATTGATTTGAAGCAGAGCGACATACAGGACTGGAAGATCACCTTTGTTGACACGGGCCTGAACTCAAATATCGGGACGAGATTGCGGCAGGTGGCCCCCTACCTTGAGGGGGAGGAGATGTTTCTGGCCAACTATTCAGACGGACTCACGGATTACGAGCTTCCGCAGATGGTGGAGGCATTTCGTTTGTCAGGAAAGACCGGAGCATTTCTTTGCGCGCCGCCGTCCCAGACTTTTCATGTGGTCAAGCTCCAGCCGGATGGCGTGGTGAACGACATTCGTTATGTCCGGGACACGAACCTGCTGATCAACTGCGGTTTCTTCGTGTTCCGGCAGAATATTTTTGACTATCTCAAACCGGGGGATGACCTGGTGGGGCCGCCTTTCCAGCGGTTGATGGAGGTCGGACAATTGATGGGCTTCCCGTGCCAGAATTTCTGGGCCATGGACACATTTCGCGAACAGCAGGAGCTTACCGATTTGTACGAACGAGGCGAGGCTGCCTGGGTGCTGTGGAAGAATGAGACATTGGCCGGGGAAAACCGCAAGCCGTGACCGCGAGATCACCCTGAACCAGGGGAAAACCTGACATATGCTGGGATTGGATATTACTCACGCGAAACAAGTGCTTTGCCTGGGGGCGCATTCGGATGACATTGAGATCGGATGCGGCGGCACGGTGCTTCAGATGGCGCGCCAGAATCCGGAGTTGAGCGTGGTTTGGGTGGTATTAAGCGCGGAAGGGCCGAGGGCGAAGGAAGCGCGACTCAGCGCCGGCGCGTTCCTGCGCAAAGCGGCGGCGAACCGGGTGGTATTGAAACAGTTTCACATGAGTTACTTTCCGTTTGAGGGCGCGAAGATCAAGGAATATTTTGAGCGGCTCAAAAAAACGTGTCAACCGGACGTGGTTTTCACCCATTACCGCGAGGACCGCCACCAGGACCACCGGGTCGTTTCGGACCTCACCTGGAACACGTTTCGGAATCATTTCATCCTGGAGTATGAAATTCCAAAGTACGACGGCGACCTGGGGCAGCCGAATGTGTTCATTCCGCTGGCGCCGGAGGTATGCCAACAAAAGGTGGAATCGATAGAACGTTTTTTCAAAACGCAAAGCGACAAGCACTGGTTTACGGCGGACACATTTCTCGGCTTGATGAGACTTCGCGGCATTGAGTGCGCTTCGCCGACCAAATACGCGGAGGCATTTTTTGGCCGGAAGCTGGTTCTGGGACGCGCTTCAAGCTGAATTGAAAGGCTGTGCCGGGATGGGCGGATGGATGAACCGGCACATGGAATGATTTAGACCAGAAGTCATCTCACAAATACCGGCAGCGGCGGTTGAATGAAAGAAAAACGAAAAGACATGAAAGCAGAAACCGGAAGTAAGAGAATTAAAATGGCCGATCTTTGGCCCGGCCACGTTGTTGCTCGTCGGTTACAGCCCCCTGCGGGGATGCTCCCTCCTCGCGCCTCGTGGCCAGCCCAAATCTCTGGCCTCGCCATCTGCTGCTATTTGTGAGATGACTTCCAGCAATTACTCCAAAAACAAAACATAACTAGCATCGCATGAAAATCAGCATCGTCGGATTGGGTTACGTCGGACTTCCCCTGTCGCTACAGTTTGCGCATTCGGGGGTGACGGTCATCGGATTGGATGTGGATTCCGCGAAGGTGGAACAAATTCACGCCGGCCGGAGTTACATCAAGCACATTCCCTCCGAGATAATCGAGGAGATGGTGAAGACCCATAAGTTTTCCGCGTCCACGGATTTCAGCCAGATCAAAGAAGTGGAGGCGGTGATCATTTGTGTGCCGACACCGCTCAACAAAAACCGCGAGCCGGACATTTCCTACATCATTCAAACCGGCAAGGCGATCGCGCCGCACATGGCGAAAGGGACCCTGGTGGTGCTGGAATCCACAACGTATCCGGGGACGACCGACGAAGATTTGCGCGAGGTGCTGGAAGCCGGTTCCGGAATGAAGGCGGGGGTGGATTTCCACCTGGCATTTTCTCCGGAACGGGAAGACCCGGGCAATCCGCAAAGCAAGGTAAAATCCATTCCGAAGGTGGTCGGCGGTTACACGCCGGCGTGCCTGGAGCGGGCCACGGCGCTTTATGGCAAGGCCATCACGACAGTGGTTCCGGTGTCATCGTGCCGGGTGGCCGAGGCCACGAAACTGTTGGAGAATATCTTTCGGAGCGTGAACATAGCGCTGGTCAATGAACTGAAGCTCGTTTACGGAGCGATGGGGATTGATGTTTGGGAAGTGATTCGCGCCGCGAAAACGAAGCCGTTTGGTTTCATGGCATTTTATCCCGGACCGGGGCTGGGCGGTCATTGCATCCCGATTGACCCGTTTTACCTGACCTGGAAGGCGCGCGAATACGGCCAGAACACGCGCTTCATTGAGTTGGCGGGTGAAATCAACACTTCGATGCCCGTGCATGTGGTGAACCGCACCGCGGAAGCCCTTAACGCGCAACGCAAGCCGTTGAACGGAAGCTGTGTGCTGGTGCTGGGCCTTGCCTACAAGCCGGATGTGGATGATGAGCGCGAATCGCCCAGCTATGTGTTGATGGATCTGCTGGCAGACCGCGGCGCGGATGTTTATTATTACGATCCTTACGTTCCGGTGGTCCGTCCGACGCGGGAACATCCCCATTGGGCGGGCACGAGGTCAGTCAATTGGGACCGTGAAACCATGCAGAGCTTTGATGCTGTGCTCATCGCGACGAACCATCAGGCGATCAACTACCAGGAACTGGCGGATTGGGCCCAATGCATCGTGGACACGCGGAATGCGATGGTTAACATAAAGACGAAGTCGGGCCAGGTTTGGAAGGCTTGAGTCGGGACGATTCGCGCAATAAATGTTGCCGGTTTCCGGCACGCTCTGGGACCCACTATTAATACATATATACAGAAACGGGTTGCTGATTACGGGAGAAGCGGCGTTGTCGCGGCGGCATTGCTGTGGTTTTTCCCATTTGATTGCGGGGCACAGCCGCGGCAAATCCTGGCGCCGCCGCCCGCGTATTCCACCAGCCCGCCGGCGGTCCAGGAGTACGAAACGAACCAGGTTGGCACGCCCCTGGTTGAACAACTGGCCCCGGCGAATTCTCTTGAGCAGCCCCTGCTTCAGGCCGGCCCGGTGGTCATTCATCCGCATCCGATTTATCGCTTTATCTACGGAAATGGAATTGAGGCAACGCCCGGCCAGCAGCATGAAACGGCCATCAACCAGATCACGCCCGGCGTGTTGTTCGCCATCGGAACCCATTGGACGCTCGATTACTCGCCCACACTGTCCTATTATTCAGACAGCCATTTTCGAAACACGGTTGACCAGAGCGTGGGCTTGCGATGGGGAACCCTCTATCAGGATTGGGTCCTGGGATTTTCACAGAGTTATGGTTCCAGTTCCGCGCCGACCATCGAGACGGGAACCCAGACGGACAGCGAGACTTATACCACCACGGCGAACGCGACTTATCGCATCAACACCGAGATGTCGGTTGATCTTACGGCAAGCCAGAATTTCTCCTTCGCCGATCGGTTCACCACCGAGCGCATATGGTCCACAATGGACTGGCTTAATTTTGCACTGTGGACGCGGGCGGATATTGGCGTCGGAGTGGGGTATGACTACAATGAGTTGAATCCGGGGCCGGATGTGATGGATGAACAATTACAGGCCCGGACGCGCTGGCGGCTTACGGACAAAACGAGTTTTGCAGTGCATGGCGGATTGCAGGACGAGCAGTATTTGACGAACGGCGCCGGCAGCCGCGCCTTTTTTATTTTTGGCGCTTCGGTGGAATACCGGCCGGGCGCCACGACCGAAATTT
>Ga0207152_1153_pt1 | contig 14328 bp, 12 predicted proteins | sample Alteio_BWMinHeat_30_FD_153590 | JGI IMG/M metagenome (GOLD analysis project Ga0207152, IMG submission 153590) | Enriched cells from forest soil in Barre Woods Harvard Forest LTER site, Petersham, Massachusetts, United States -... | ecosystem: Environmental > Terrestrial > Soil > Temperate forest >... | reverse complement strand
AGAAAAATAATTATTTTTTTATGCTTCGAGATGAATATCCCGATGAAGAGGATATTAATAAATACATTTATAACTATTAATATTGCAAAATGGCAAAAGAGCTTGCAATAACAGATGATATCCTACTGTCAAAAATACTGCATATCAGAAACCAAAAAGTAATGATAGACCGCGATCTTGCGGAGCTATACGGAGTACCTACCAAACGTTTGAATGAACAGGTAAAACGCAATAAAAAACGGTTCCCTTTTGATTTTATGTTCCAGCTTACCAAAGCTGAAAAGGACGAAGTAGTCGCAGAATGCGACCACCTTAAAACACTAAAATACTCGCCTAGTCTACCTTATGTATTTACAGAGCATGGAGCGGTAATGCTGGCAAGTATATTGAACAGCGACCGGGCAATAGAAGTGAATGTAAGAATTGTGAAGCTGTTCAATGCAATGCGCGAAGTGATGCGGACCAACCAGCAGCTATTATTAAAGCTGGAAAAAATAGACAAGCATTTACTACAACACGGACACATCTTAAAAGAGCATAATGGAGAAATAGAAGCGTTGTTTGAATTAATAGACGAACTGAGGCAAGAGAAGGGGCTTCCACAAGAGCCCCGACAGCCCATAGGCTTTAAGACGGATACAACTAAAAAATAGCTACTACCTTTTTTGCTGTTATTGCCCTGCGGAAGGGCAGGAACAATGGGTAACAGGCTATAAGCATTTGACAAGTTCAAATAAAGACTTGTCAAGTGTTGTAACTCCTAACCGGAACCAAAAGTTTTTATTTGCCTGCTCCCTTTTTGGGGCTTTTGATTTGCTAACTTTACACAATGCCCCTTTTCCGCGAATGGACCACAGATAATGATAGCCTGGCTGCTATATGGAAGATAGAAGAGCCGGAGGAATTTTTTACAAAACATACCGGTCTGACAACGGATATAAAAAATGAAAAGCGCAGGCTGGAGCATTTGACCGCGCGGTATTTACTAAAGCACCTAAAAGCAGATTTTCCGCTGATGGGCATTAAGAAGGATGCTTACGATAAGCCGCGCATAGATGATGATAAATACTTCTTCAGCATATCGCATAGCTGGCCCTATGTGGCTGTAATGATAAATGAGGATGAAGAGGTGGGTATAGATATAGAAACATGGCACCCGCGGATACACGAGATACAATCTAAATTCCTCGGCCCCGATGAACAAGCGCTATGTGAAGATAAACGGGAACTGATAACGCTGGCATGGAGCGCCAAAGAGGCTGCTTTTAAATGGGCAGGTCGTGCCGGGGTAGATTTTAAGGAACATTTACCCATCAGTTATTTAGCAATATCGGGGGAATATTATAATATTAATATATTATGTACTTTAACAAGCCCTAACCAAATGATCAGCCTTCAAGGCCTGTTAGATCCTGATTTTTCTTGTGTTTATGTGATCGCAGCACAAGATTGGGCTATTTACTAATAAACATGTGTTATTTTGCAATGTTAACATTTTGCTATGTTTTGACTAAAAAACTTGCAATATTGGATAATTTTATCTACATTCGTGCAAAATATAATATGTTATGTCTTCTCTACGTCAACTAGTCATTAAAGACCTTACATCTGAAGAGAAAAAAATATCAGGTTACGGTGGTAAGAAAATAACAGCTATTTATAATAGCAATGTATTTACAGGCCGCACCATGCGTGAGAACCTGAGCGATGAGGCTTATAAAAGCCTGATGACCTCAGTGAGATCTGGTTCTAAACTGGATCGCCGCATGGCTGACCAGATAGCGGCAGGTATGAAAAGCTGGGCTGAAGGCCAGGGTGTAACCCACTTCACCCATTGGTTTCAACCACTGACCGGTGTAACTGCCGAAAAGCATGATTCTTTCTTTACACTGAAAAGCGATGGCAGTGCCATAGAACTTTTTGACGGAGACGCATTGATACAACAGGAGCCGGATGCATCCAGCTTTCCGAGTGGCGGTATACGTGCCACATTCGAAGCGCGTGGCTACACTGCATGGGACCCATCATCTCCTGCTTTCATAATGGAGAGCGGTTCCGGTAAAACACTTTGCATACCCACTATATTCGTTGCTTATAACGGCGAGTCGCTTGACTATAAAGCACCACTTTTAAAATCAATTGCCGCTCTTGATAAGGCTGCTGTGGATGTGTGTCATTATTTTGATAAGAATGTAACTAAGGTTGTTGCCACACTGGGTTGGGAACAAGAGTATTTTGTAATAGACGAGGGCCTTGCAAACGCCCGCCCCGACCTGGTGATGTGCGGACGCACACTGATGGGACATGCACCTGCAAAAGGACAACAATTAGAAGATCATTATTTTGGTTCTATACCAGAGCGTGTATATGCATTTATGCAAGACTACGAACAGGAAGCTTACAAGCTCGGTATTCCTTTGCGCACACGCCATAACGAAGTAGCACCGGCACAGTTTGAGTGCGCACCGATATTTGAAGAAGTGAACATAGCAGTAGACCACAACACCTTGTTGATGGACCTGATGGCTAAGGTGGCAAAACGTCATAAGCTGAAAGTATTACTGCATGAAAAACCATTTGCAGGTATCAACGGCTCCGGTAAGCATAATAACTGGAGCATGGCTACTGATACAGGTGTGAACCTGCTGGGCCCGGGCAAAACGCCACGTACCAACCTCATGTTCCTTACTTTCTTTGTGAACACGATAAAAGCAGTACATGATTACGCAGACCTGCTGCGCGCTGCTATAGCATCAGAAAGTAACGATCATCGCCTGGGTGCTAATGAAGCGCCACCGGCTATCATATCCGTATACATAGGTAAGTACCTGACAGAAGTGCTGAGCGAAATAGAAACAAGAGTAAAAGACAAATTCTCTGAGCAGGATGAAGTGATATTGAAGCTGGATATACATAAGGCAATACCTGAACTGCTGATGGATAATACAGACCGCAACCGTACCAGCCCATTTGCATTTACAGGTAATAAATTCGAATTCCGCGCGGTAGGTTCTTCTGCTAACTGTGGTTCGCCCATGATGGTGCTCAATACCATTATGACACAAAGCCTCAGGCAGTTCAAGACAGATGTAGATGCCATGGTAGAGAAGGGTGAGAAAAAAGAAATAGCCATTATGCAGATACTGCGTAAGTATATTGCTGCGTCTAAGAACATATTGTTTGAAGGGGATAATTATAGCGAAGAATGGGCTGCAGAAGCGAAGCGTCGCGGACTGAGCAATTTTAAAACCACACCGGAAGCATTAGACGCGCTCATCACTGAAAAAGGCAAACAAGTATTTTTCAACAACGGTATTTTCAGCAAACGCGAACTGGAAGCGCGCCATGAAATAATGCTGGAAGATTATGTGAAAAAAGTGCAGATAGAAGCCCGCATCATAGGCTATATAGCCACTAACCATATTTTACCCGCAGCAGTAGAGTACCAGAATACACTTATAAATAATGTGAAGGGGCTGAAAGAAATAGGCCTGGACAAAAAGAGCTACGCCGCGCAATTAAACCTGGTAGAAAATATAAGCGGGCATATACAAGAGCTGAATGATAATGTAGAAGCCATGCTGGTAGCACGCAAAAAAGCAAACAATGCTGCCGACCTGCATAAGCGCGCTCACCTGTATTGCAATGAAGTGAAAACCTATTTTGATAAGATACGCTACCATGCAGATAAACTGGAACTGGTAGTAGACGATAAAATGTGGCCACTGCCAAAATATCGCGAACTATTATTCCTGCGCTAATTAGATATATTTTACTGAAAGCCATTCCATACAGAATGGCTTTCTTATTTTATAACCAGACCTTATATTATTTTATACCTTTAGTGGGTATATTGTATCATTCATGTACAAGTCCTCCACCATCGCTTTATATACACAAGTTATTATTAGCAACAAGCGCCGTGTTTTTTGTTTTTTCTGGCTTGTATCATTTGTAATATACTTACCTGCTGCCCAAACGGGTATGGTTGGAGATTTCCCTTATTGGTTAGAACAAGTAAGTACCTGGCCGTTTTCAGACTACATCCACGGAAAAGGCTTTTCGAAAAGTATGTGCGAGTTTACACAATTAAACACGTATATTTTATATAAGACTATAGGCATTAATAAGTGGGCATGGCATATTGTATTTATCAGTTTACATAGTATAAGCGCATTGTTGTTGTATGTTTTGTTATCAAACATATTTCGCGATGCAGAAATAAAGAACAGAAAATCCCTGGCTTTTACAAGTGCTATTTTATTTATAGTTACCCCCATGGCATCTGAGGCCGTAGTTTGGAAGCCGGCTTATCATTTTTTATTAGCTACCATATTCATTTTAACAGTACTCATTCTTGTTCAAAAATATCAGCGCACCCCCCAAAATAAATATGCCATATATGCGGGAGTCATTTATTTAATATCAACCTTTTCTTTGGAGTTATTTTATGTAACACCATTATTATGCCTGGCACTATCAGTCTTTTATTTTAAAACATTTGGCAACCACACAAATATTTTTAAAAAGACCATTACCTATTTTTGGGTTCCACAAATAATATGTGTGCTTTTCAACCTCTTTTTATTAAAAGCATTACATCACTCTTTTATATCGCATTACTCGAATATTCCCGATCTTCATATTATTGACCTGGCAAGTAAACCATTAAAATACTTATTCCATATCCTTTTTTTTGGCCGGTTCCTACCCAATACTTTTCGGTTTTCGATTTATGAATTTTGTGAATCCCTCTTAACATTGATTGTATTTTATGCGTCATTAACAGGCGTTCTTGTATGGATATTGGCTACTATAAAAAGAAGAAGCGGATATGCAAAAACGATTCTATTATTATCGGTATTTATAATGATAATTCTTGTTTACTTAAGCCCTTTAGCTTTTCCTAATTTACTATTAGTTACTTACGATCGTTATTCATATCTCGTTTCGGGTTTTGTATTTGCAATGGTAGTTTTATTGCTAAACAGTTTAAGATCTGATATTATAAAATATAGTTTAGTCGGTTTATATATTACTGCAAATATATTTTTTACTTTAAAAGTAAATGGAGATTGGCTGGCATCACAAAAAATTATTAACAGTTTGTATAAAACATTTCCTGCTGTTGGCAATAAGGTTGTGATACAATTAAATGTACCGCAATGTTTTGATGGAGTACCAATGATGGATGCTCAAACTTCGCCAGATGGAGGCTTTAAACTCATGTATAATGAATTTAGCGGTAACCATATAAATAGCGATGTATATGGAGTTGCTGCTTTTAATATGATAAGTTCAGGTGATGGGGCACATATCACAGTAATCAATGATAGTGTGGTAAATGTCACGCTGAACCAATGGGGTACCTGGTGGTGGTTTAGTGGTTTAGGAGCGTTTAGTTACGAAAATGAACAATTTAAGGTAAACATGAGGGACGTGGGGCATGAATATCAACTGGTATTAAAAAAACCGGAGGACAAATATGTGGTTATGTTTGAGGCTGATGGCAAATGGAAAATTGTAAATTGGAACAAGAAAAATGTGGCACAATACTAGAAAAAGGAATCTTTTTGTTTTCATCCTGCTATGGGTGGTACTATTTATATTATACTTACCTGCAGCTAAAGCCGGTATGGTTGGAGATTACCCTGGTTGGGCATACCAGTTGAAACGCCTTAGCTTCCTGGATTATATAAACAGGTCGTGGTCGCAAATAAAGGGCCTGTATCAATTTACGCAAACAGCTACTTATTGCTTCTTTTACCTGTTTGGAAATAATGTATGGTTATGGCACCTGCTCAATATAAGTATGCAGGCGATCAATAGTTATTTATTGTTCATCCTGTTTTTTAATCTATTTCGTGATTCAAAGATCTCAAATGCTTTCGAAATTGCTTTATCCGGTACTGTACTATATACTGTTTGCCCGCTATTAACAGAAGTGATCGTATGGGAGCCGGCATACCATTATTTGCAGGGCTTTTTAATCATGCTTACCCTATTTTATTTTTTACAAAAATTTCAGCATGATCCAAAAAACAGATACGCATGGGTAGCAGGTATTATTTTCTTTGCCTCAACGTTTACACTCGAGATATTTTACATAACCCCCTGGTTATGTTTGGTCATTATTTTGTTTTACCGATACGCATTACAATATGACAAGGGCATTTTCAAAAAGTCATTGTTTCGATTTTTTCTTCCACAAATACTAATGTTGATATTTTATTTTATTCTTGTAAACCTGTTATATAAAGGGTTTTCGATAGCGCACCTTGCTAATAATGTATACCAGCCAATAAGTACTTACCTGACCAAGCCTGCAAAATATATTTTTCATATTGTCTTTTTCGGACGCCTCTTCCCTTTTGAAGTTCGCAACAAAATATATGAGCTTTGTAATTCGAAGATCAGTATCTTTTCATCAACAGGTGTCTTATTGCTGATCTGCACTTATATTATGCTGCGCTTCAGGCATATGCCAATTAAAGGCAAAATACTTTCAATGGTTTTTGTATGTACCATGATCAATCTTGCTATCATACTTCCTATGTGGTTTCCGCAATTGCTCTTAGTTATTTATGACCGGTATACTTATTTTATAAACGGATTTGTATTTATGATGATCGCGCTGCTGGTAAGCTATATACCGAATAAAATTTTTAGAATAACCTTGGTGAGCGTGTACGCAATTATCAGCATTTATTGCACGTCTAAACTGAATACATACTGGCGACAGTCGGCAGCTATTGTAAATAACCTATTAACGAATTTCCCTGACCCGGGTAATAAAATAGTGATCGCGCTGAGTATACCTGAATGTTTAAAAGGGGTGCAAATGATCGGTACCAGGGAAGAGGGAGAGCTAAAAATGATCCATAATATACTACGGTCAAAGCAAATAAACAATACAGTTTATGATGGTATGTCTTTCAATATGCTGACACCTGATGATGGTACACATGTAACTGTATTGAACGACAGTGTGGTGCGCGTCACTTTAAATCAATGGGGTACCTGGTGGTGGTATGGAGGACTGGGCGGCACCAGCTATAAGAATACAGACTATTCGCTTGACATGAGAGACCAGGGACATATGTATGAATTAACCCTGAAAAAACCAGCTGCAGCCTATTTGCTACTATACCAGGCAGGTAAGGATTGGCATATAGTGGACTGGAATAAAAAGAATGTGGAGCAATACTAAAGTTATTATTACAGTTTAGTCAGCATCTTTTGCTTTGCCCACTACCTCATGTATAACATTGTCCAGGTTTTGCGCGGCTAATTGTATGGTTTCTAAAACCTCTTTATTAGACGGATCTGTGGGATCTTGTATATTCAGTATATGCGTTAACCCCAGGATATTTGCTACAGGTCCGCGTACTTTGTGAGACTGTATCCATGCTATCTCTGTAAGTTTATTATTTTGCTCCTGTATTTTCTTAATCTGTTTCAGATGTTCTGATATATCTCTTGCCACACAGCTTACACCCACAACATTTCCTTTAGCATCTCTTATGGGGCAGAAACTTGTTTCATAGCATGGTTTATTTTCGTCCCAATTCAGGTCGTTAATAACTTTAAATACTTCTCCGGCTAAGGCGCGCTCATAGTGCTTTTTTCTTTCTGTTAAAAACACTTCAGGGAAACCCTTCCATAAAGCATAATGGCCAGGCTCGGCGATGATCCCTGTCATTTTGTATACAAAATCTTTAGAAGCCTGGTTAATTAATATGACCTTAAGGTCTTTATCAACAGACCATATGCTGTCATTAGTATTGTTGATGGTAGCCAGTAGATTTTGCTCGTTTTTGAGTATCTTATCATGCAATATTCTTTCAGCAGATACATCTCTTGAAAAACAACTTACGCCAACAATAATATTGTCTTTATCATAAATAGGGTTAAAGCTTATTTCTTCAAATACAGTATCGCCATCCACAGTATCTTCTTCTACTACTTTAAACGTTTTTCCGCTAAGAGCTTTGCTAAAATAACCGGTCCATTTTTCTACCCTTTCTTTTTCAAAATCGTTTGTTGTAAGTTCATCATAAGGTTTATTTGCTGTTAGTAAAGCTACCCTGTCATAATAAGCCTGGTTAGCAGATATGATATTCATATTCGTGTCCATAGACCAAATAATATCTTTGGTATTGTTGATGATGGCACGTAAGCTTTTTTCATTGTTTAATATCTTATCCTGTAATTTTTTTCTTTCTGAAATGTCTTTAAAATATACTGCCAGGCCATCGGGTGTAGGATAGACATTTGCAGATAACCATGTGTCAATTGATGGTGAATACTCTTCAAAATGTACACTAACCTGCTCTTTCAAAGCGCGTGTGAGACTTGGATAGAATTTTAATTCAAGCCCTTTGGGAAACATATCCCAGATATTTTTGCCTATCAGGTCGTCACGCTTGCATTTGTATAAACGTTCTGCCTCTTTATTAATGTAGGTGAAATTAAAGTTTTTATCCAGCGCTATAAAACTATCTGTTATACTTTCAAATATGCTCTCAATATCTTTTACTTTTTTTCTGAGATCATTTTCAAATTCGTGCAAACGGGTAACATCAATAGAGGTGCCATTAAAAATGACAGGATTTCCTTCAGCATCGCGTTTGATTGTTGATTGGCTATAAATATATTTTATTGAACCGTCTTTATGAAATATACGATATTCAAGCGCGCCATATCCGTTATATATCATATTCTTGATCTGCTCGTCAAGGGCTTGCTTATCATCTGGATGGATATGGTCAAAGAATATACCACCGTCTTTTAGTAATTCTTCAGCGGTATAGCCAAAAATATTTTCGCATGCATCATTAATGTAACACAAAGAAAAATCCTCAACTCTCCTGGACCATATTACCTCGTTGACAGAAGATAGTATGTCATTGAGCCTTTCCTGCTGTTCTTTAACAGTGTTCTTTAATTTATTATTTTCTAATTGAAGTTCTTCAATAGACCGGAAGGCGTCTTCTTTCATCACAAAATCTATGTAATTGTTTGATTATCAATTTTTTCTTCACATTCACTGTTCCTACAAACCACAATATAAAAAATTCGTTGGAAATATAGTAAAATCAAAAGCAAAATTAAGGTAAAAACCAATGGATAAATACCCATATATATACTTAAATATTTATTAACAACGCCGCTATCATTAAGATATTTCTAAATAAATGTTTCCATCAACGGGGTACCCAACACAGGTCAGTATCATTCCTTTTTCTAGGTCGGAGTTGGTAAGTACTTCATTATTGCTCATCCATACTTTGCCTTTTGTACAAATGGCCGCGCAGCTGCCACATCTCCCTATTTCGCAACTATAAGGTAATACAACACCATTTTTTTTTGCGGCTTGCAATATAGTTTCAGGGTATTGCGCAGTGAATGAGTATTCTTTTCCCGCTATTTTTATAATAGTGTTATGCGCATTTTTATCGGGTGGTTGGTGCCTGATGATCGGTTTTCGCTCTGTATTAAAATTCTCTTTTTTTACGTTATCCGCAGGTATGCCTTGCTCTTCGAGTGCATACAAGACCATGCGCATATAGCTAAAAGGCCCGCAGGTGTAGTATAGCGTGTTCTCTTTAGGAGCTGTTGATAATTCCGCTAATAACGTTGGTAATAGTTCTTTATTTAATCGGGCACGTGCCAGTTGAAAAGAATTACTGAATAAAAACACAATGCGAAATCTTTCGAAAAACTGATCAGCCAATTCATTTAATTCATTGTAAAAAACGGTATCGGCAATAGTGCTGTTGCTATACACTAATACAACGGTAAGACCGGGTTGGGTAAACAATACTGTTTTAATAATAGAGTAGATGGGTGTGATGCCAATGCCGGCAGCGAAAAAGAAAAGCTGTTTGTAAGCCGCAATATCACCAGGTAATGTAAACAAGCCCGCAGCACCGGTTGTATATAATAGATCGCCCGGTTTTGCCCTGTCTATAAGCAGGCGGGAGTATACACCATTATCTACTCTTTTTACAGTAATGGAGAGTGGTTCATTTAGAACAGGGCTACTTGAAATAGAAAAAGACCGCCGCTCTTCCCGGTGATGATGCTGTATGGCAAAGGTGAGGAACTGGCCTGCTTTGTAGGATAATGCAGGCTCCAGTATAAATGTTTTTACACCAGGTACCTCTTGCCTGATATCCGTAATAATAACCGGTTGATATTTATTTTCTACCTGCTGAACCATATTATCGATACTTACAAAGATATATTGACTTGCTATTTGAAGTGTATATTTGTTGTACTTCGTATGCAGCAAGCTATTCGCAAACCATATATCCTTTTTTTTGTCTTTTGGCTGTTATTATTTGTACTATATCTGCCAACAGCACAGGCAGGTTTTGTAGCTGATTTTACCGGGTGGCTGAACGAAATAAATACTCAAAGTTTTTGGGTATATATTAATCGTTCCAACTTTGTGGTGAATAGCCTGTACCAGTTTACACAGTTTACAACCTATATCATATACCGGGTTATTGGTGCCAATGCATGGGCCTGGCATATAGTGCATATTAGTTTGCAGGCGCTGAATGCATATTTATGGTTCTTGCTTTGCTACAGGATATTCACTGACTCGGGTATTAAAAATGCAAAAGCCATAGCGCTGGCAGGTGTGCTGTTGTTTTGTGTTAGTCCGTACCTCACTGAAGTAATAGTATGGGAGCCTTCCTTTCATTACCTGCAGGGCTTTTTATTAATATTGGTGATCTTATTGCAGGTACAAAAATTTCATTACGCGCCTAAGATAAAATATGCAATAGCAGCAGGTATTCTTTTTTTATTATCCACCTATTCGCTCGAGATATTTTATTTAACACCTGTATTCACCATTACACTCGCGCTTTACTACCGCTTTGCTTTGGACTATAATAAGGTTGTTTTTAAGAAAATACTTACTTTGTTCTTCCTGCCGCAGCTACTATTATTTCTGGCACACCTGGGCGTATATCATTTGGTATATGGTGAGTGGCTGCCCCATCTGAAAGACCAGGCCATGCGGCACTCATGGGCCTACTACCTGAGCAAACCGGCTAAATATATATTCCAGGTTGTTTTGCTGGGACGTTATTTTCCACAGAACCTTAAATTTAAAATCTACGATATTTTCGAATCGAAGAAAGCTATCATTTTAGTAGTATCGTTGGTCGCACTTGTATTGGGCTTTATCGTTTTGCGCTTTCAAAAATTTAATGTCAGATCAAAAGCAGCTACTCTTATTTTTATCTGGATACTTCCAGTGTTGTTTATCATGGGACCGTTATGGTTTCCGCTGGTACAGCCCTATGTTTTTTGCGACAGGTATGTATATGTTTTATCAGCGTTTGTATACATGTTGGGTTGTGCATTGCTCAGCTATATTACTAACAGGTATGTTTTCTGGTTTTTAGTTTCGGCATATGGACTGTTTAATATTTACTTCACTATACAAACCAATAATTATTGGAAAGAGTCGGCCAGTATTATTCATAACCTGCTGCACGAAATACCCGCTACTGATAAAACAGTGATACTACTAAATACACCGGAGAACCTGCAAGGCGTGCCTATGATGGATGCTACACCGGGTGGAGAATATAAACTGATGCATAATGAATTTGTTTGTGAAAAAATAACTGCACCGGTTTATGATGCTATGGCATTTAATATGAATAATGCAAACGATGGTGCGCGTGTGACAGTACTAAATGACAGCACTATTGGTGTGACCCTGAACCAATGGGGCACCTGGTGGTGGTATAACGCCCAGGGTGGCATCAGCTATAAGAATAATGACTATTCAATAAATGTGATAGCAGGCCATTATTATGAGCTTACGCTAAAAAAACCTGCGTCTTCTTATATGATATTTTATATGGCTCGGGGTCATTGGCACCAGGTGAATTGGAACCTGAAAACCAGCACCCAATATTAGACTTATCCACAAAAAATAAAATACCCACATTATTTTAAGTTACTCCAAACGCATGTCCGTCGGGGTATACAGCCAATATGTGATCGCTTTTTGTTGATATGTTCTTTTGAGCATAATGCATTCGCTTTTTAGTTTTGCGGCTTATATACCTTATTATGAGAGGCAAAGACCTGTTTAAAAAAGAATTTGAAAAGAATACAAGCAACGCTAAAAGCACCAAAGGCCGCAATATAAAAATGCTGTCATTGCGAAATGAATGCCTGGCTGACCGCTACTATTATTATGGCAACTATACCGACAAACGCTTTGATGCTATTATAGAACAATTGAGTGAAGAATTTTTTCTTTCTTGCGAAACGATAAATGATATTATACAAGACAAAGGCCCTTACCTGCGCGTGCTGAAAAAGGAGCAGCCAAGCCTCTATTATTTTCAGCATAAATGGCCACATTATAAATGGAAAGCCACCTAAACAGGGATTTGTATTTGTGGTGTAATGGCTGCAGGTACAGTGACTTGCTGTATGGTATTAGCGGTGCTATAATCTTCGAACGCCAGTGAATACCTGATCTCTCGCACGCGAATAGTATCGCTTCTTTTTTGTGTGCAAACAGATGTGCGGGTTAAGTATCCGAGGTCGGTGCCAGGGCTCCAGCCGTGCAGTGCTTTGTGCAGGTCCCATTCTATATCATAGTAGCTAATTGCACTTTCGATATAATTAGTTGGTGTGGACTGGCTGCTATTGCTGAACGGTGCAAAGCCAAGACGCAATACAATAGTGCCTTTAGCAGTTTGTGCGTTCTCTGCCAACGATTCGAAATTAAAATCTTCAAAGTCTATCAATGCACAGGGAAAAGTGACTGAAGGCCGAACGGTGTTCCGGTCGTTCTTTAGTTGACCCAGGTCCTGGTCTATATAATTGATGGCAGTTATATTGTCTTGTATATGCTGCTGAATGGCCAAAAATAGATTGGCGAAAGGTGAGTTCATACCCTAAATCCCTAAAGGGACTTTTAATTGTTGAGAATAATATTTAGAAACGATAGCGAATGCCAATGGTCGCAGGGAATACGAATAGTTTATAATTGACATCGCCTGATTTGACATATAGGTAGTTGGCGCTTAGCTCTGCATTGATACCAATGTGTTTTTTGAAATAGTAGGTGCTACCTATTTGCAAGCCTGTTGTAAAGCCATTGCTATTTGTACTACTATAGAAAAAATGTTCCTGATTATAGGCAGGGCTAAGTGTGTATTTGTGGTCTGTACGTGCAAAAACCAAACCTGCGGACAAACCAAAGTATGGCTCCAACTTATTGAATTTATATCTCCTGTTTATTAAAAATGTAATAGGGATAAGAGGTTTGCCTATATTATACAATACCCATGTATCAAATATTGGTGAACTAATATTGCTAGTTGGGTCCAACCAAACATCATACCCTAAAAGATAATTAATCTGTGTGGCACTTACCGAAATTCCTGTTTGCCATTTTTTAAAATTGTAAATAAGTTTTAGCGTGCCGATAGCATTACAATCAGAAGATGACTTGTAATTATTGGCAATGATCTCATTTATTGTTGGCTTTGTGTTCCATGCTATTCCGCCATTCAAACCAATCTCCCATTTTTGGGCATAAGATGTACCGATAGTGATGCATGCAATTACAGTTAAGATAATAGGCTTCATATAGGAAGGTTTTTTCAAAGTTAGGAAATCTATAACGCTAAATGCAGTGGTTTATTGTTAGGGTTTTGGTATGCCATAATTGTTATACCAATAATCAGCGGCAATAGGCACTATACCGGATATTTCCTTGTCTATTGCCAATCTTGACTGTAGATAGTTGAGGTCAAGCTCTTTGTTAAAAACAAATCGTCCGCCATTTACCGGGTAATTATAGCTGCGCAGTATGTTGAGAAATTTAGGGTCGTTGAGCATATTGGCTGTATAGATAAGATCACTTTTGCTTATCTCTTCCTGCTGGCTTTCGTGCACCTTGCTTTGGGCAAAGCCGCTGCTTTTACTGCTTACGGTCGTTTCTGTATTGCCGAGTATGATGATGGACATCTCAGCATTGAGGGCATTGAGAAAGAACAAATGCAATGTGCCATCGCTATAAGCGTGCCTGCCGTCTTTCATATCAAAATCGGCCTGCTTGGGCAGCATAATGGCGAGTGAGCTGCCACTATCGTCCAGCACTTTTTTCAGTTCCAGTTTTGTTTGCTCATCGTATGCATCATATTTTATAATACGTACCGGCTGACCAAACATCTCTATATATTCTGCCCAGTCTGACAGGTTGCTTTTTTTATAGAGTGCATAGGGCGCGCATTTCATCAGCAGTCCCAGGTCATCGGCCTCACCCATTATCCA
>Ga0207152_1099_pt2 | contig 14337 bp, 10 predicted proteins | sample Alteio_BWMinHeat_30_FD_153590 | JGI IMG/M metagenome (GOLD analysis project Ga0207152, IMG submission 153590) | Enriched cells from forest soil in Barre Woods Harvard Forest LTER site, Petersham, Massachusetts, United States -... | ecosystem: Environmental > Terrestrial > Soil > Temperate forest >... | reverse complement strand
AGAAGTACCTGCTACAATTGAATTCGTTGATATAGCCGGTCTTGTCAAAGGTGCCGCATCAGGGGAAGGCCTTGGCAATCAATTCCTCTCCCATATTCGCGATGTTGATGCAATATTGCATGTGGTTCGCTGCTTCGATGACGATAATGTGATTCATGTTGATGGATCGATCAACCCTGAACGTGATATTGAGATCATTGACGCAGAATTAATCCTGAAAGATATTGAAACGGTAGAGAAGAAAGTCGACGGTGCAGCACGTAAGGCAAAAACAGGCGACCCGAAAGCAAAAGCAGAAGCCGATCTTTATGTGCGAGTGAAAGATCATCTCGGTGAAGGAAAGCTTGCACGAACATTTCATGTTGCAAATGACGATGAAGCAGTATGGATGCGCGATATGCATTTACTGACGCGTAAGCCTATTTTATATATTGCTAATACCGATGAAGCCGGATTACAAAAAGGAAATACTTACATCGATAAAGTGAGATCTATTGCAGCAAAAGAAAAGGCGGGCATTGTCCCTATTTGTGCTAAGATTGAGATGGAACTTGCTGAACTTTCGGAAGAAGACCGCACAGCATTCCTAAAAGAACTTGGAATGCAAGAACCGGGGCTTAATACGGTCGTCCGTGCAGCATATGATCTATTAGGCCTTCAAACATACTTCACTGCCGGTAAAGATGAAGTCCGTGCCTGGACGGTACGCAAAGGTGCAAAGGGCCCCGAAGCTGCTGGAGTAATTCATACCGATTTTGAAAAAGGTTTTATTCGCGCCGAGGTGATGAAGTACGACGATATAGTCCGATTAAAAACGGAGGCAGCAGTCAAAGATGCTGGTTTATTACGGAGCGAAGGGAGGGAATATGTCGTGCAGGATGGCGACGTAATGCATTTTAGATTTAATGTGTAGTATCTAAAATAAAAAAGGGCACGCGGAGCGCGCCCTTACATTCAATTCATTTCCTGGAATTCCATTAATTCTAGTTCAGACAGTTATACTGCTACCATCATCTTCTCCGCAGCTTTCTTGAATACTGGAACAAGATCAAGCTTTTCCCAGCTGAATTCGTCTCTTCCGAAATGGCCGTAGGCTGCTGTCGCCTGATAGATCGGACGTTTGAGATCGAGTCGTGAGATAATACCTCGCGGCGTAAGATCGACATGGTCCATAATGATCCGCTCCAGATCTTCATCGGCAATTTTTCCTGTGCCATGAGTAGTAACGTTGATCGAAACTGGTTTTGCCACTCCGATAGCGTAGGCAATCTGAACTGTACACTCATCGGCAAGTTCTGCGGCGACGATATTTTTTGCGACATGGCGCACAGCGTAAGCAGCTGAGCGGTCTACTTTTGAAGGGTCTTTGCCAGAAAACGCACCTCCGCCATGTGGAGCTTTCCCTCCATAAGTATCGACAATGATCTTGCGTCCTGTTAACCCGGTATCGCCATGTGGACCGCCGATCTCGAAATTGCCAGTCGGATTAACATGGATGATAATACTATCATCAATCAAATTGCTTGGAATCACTACATTGATGACGTGTTCGATCACATCCTTACGGATTTTTTCCTGTTTGACGTTCGGATCGTGCTGTGTAGAAACTACAACCGTATGTACACGTTTCACATCGTGTCCGTCATATTCGATCGTAACTTGTGATTTGGAATCGGGACGAAGGTAAGGCATGAGGCTAGATTCATTGCGGCGAATATCGGCGAGGCGCTTTACGAGCTTATGCGAATAGACAAGCGATGCCGGCATGTACTCGGGCGTTTCGTTGGTTGCATATCCGAACATCATTCCCTGATCGCCCGCACCTCCGGTATCAACACCCATCGCAATATCCGGAGATTGAGAGTGGATTGCATTCAGTACACCACAGGAATTTCCGTCGAACATATATTCGGCTTTCGTATAACCGATACGGTTGATCACTTCGCGAGCGATCTCCTGAAGATTAATATAGGATTTTGTTGTAACTTCGCCGCCGATAACGACCAGGCCTGTCGATACGAATGTTTCGCAGGCAACTCGAGAATCGGGATCTTGCGCCAGCAATGCATCGAGTACAGCATCGGAAATTTGATCGGCTACTTTATCTGGATGTCCTTCAGAGACGGATTCGGATGTGAAAAGATATGACATTAATTAATAAAAAAATAGAAATTATTCGGAATAACAACAATTATTGAAAATCCACTTCGGACGAATCTCCGGCATTGACGCGCTTGAATCCGCCTTTGACGGCGCCGTTATTTCCGACTATGGAATTATCAAGAAGAACACCACTCACTGCAGATTCGTCTCCGATAATGCTGTTCCGGATAATAGAATCGGTAACATGCGCCTTCTCACCGATGGTTGCAAATGGACCGATAATAGAATTATGTATTTGTGCATTCGCGGCTATGTATACCGGGGGAATTGTAACCACACCATCTATCTTCCGGTCTTTAGGGGTTCTCGAAAGAAGATGGCGATTCGTAGAAAGCAACGTTTCTGGTTTACCGCAATCATACCAGCCATCGACATCAAATGTAGAAAATTTTTCTCCCTCATTAATCATCATTTGCAAAGCATCTGTTAACTGATACTCTCCCTTTGTCCGATGATCTCCTTCGACAAGAGTATTAAGTGCTTTTAACAGCTTCTCAGGATGCTTGATATAATAGAGACCTACAACAGCAAGGTTTGTTGCCGGATTATCAGGTTTCTCGACAAGCCGGGAAATATACCCTCCGGATAACTCTGCAACTCCGAAACGCCTGGGATCGTCAACGACTTTCACCCCCAACGAATTTACATCAGATGTAAAAACAGGTTTAAGGTCGACCTCGAAGATGGTATCCCCAAGAATAATAAGAAGAGGCTCGCCTTTTTTAGGGAAAGAATTACGGGCGATCCAAATGGAATGGCCTAAACCCAAAAGTTCATCCTGAGTAACAAAATTAGTCTTCAGATCATGGTAGTGTGTCCGGACATAGCTCTCGACAAGATTGCCCATATAGCCGACAACGATCGTTGCGCTGGTAACACCATCCTCCCGTAGTCTATCCAAAATATGCCCAAGGATCGGTTTCCCTGCAACATTAAGCAGTACCTTCGGCAACGTATATGTATGAGGTCTGAGCCTCGATCCCACTCCCGCAACTGGAATTATTGCATGCATAGAAATTTATAAGTTAATCAACAAAATTACGGCAATAAAGAAAAATCAACTTTTTGCGACTTTTCCTGTGTAACAATGTTTATAGTAAATGTGTCTTATGTATGGAGAAATAATGACAAAACAACTGCTTACGATCTTTTTAATTCTTTTCATTTTCTGTGCCGCTGGATGCGATTCAGGCACTCAGACCACTCAAAACCAGGATATTGGTGAAATCCAATGGCAATCCGATGGGAGCGCCATTTTCGGATATATTCAAAGCTATGCATTGAATATTAATACCACGCAGCCACCGATCGCATATAGTATTGCTAAATTCAATACGGATGGTTCTCTTGCACAAACCTATAATAGCAATGGTCCTGCATCAAGACCCGTAGATCCTATAACCGGGCAAATTACAGAGTCATACTCTCCAAGCATATACCTATCCCCTGATGGAAGCCAGATCGTAACGCAATTGGAAAATGATTTATATCGATACAACGTCAAAACAAATGTATTACAAAAATTAGATTCGCTCCAACATCTTATCACCGTTTCGCCCGATTTGCATTATACCGTTAGTACTAATTCCCCACAAATTCAACCGATCAAAACGATTTATATTTACGACATATTAAATTCACCGATTCGACTTGTGAAAAAATTTGATATTGACAATGTCGCTCTTGAACCAGGCCTTTGGCTGGCTAATACCGGGATGTTTGCAATCACCTGCTATGATTCTACTGGCGCTCATGTTGATATCTTCGATACTACAGGATCGCTTCGAAATATTATCGGCGGTGCGGAGACAGCATTTCATAATGTGGCTTACAACACATTGGCAAATGATATTTTCTTGAGGAATTGGGCTGGAAAATCAACGGATCAATTTCTAGATAAAATCAATCTTTCTTCTATGACTCGTACTAATATATTAAATTTCCAAGTGGAAAATTTCGATATCACTGCTGACGAACAGGTTATTATTTATTCTGCAAAAGATACAATAAACAGCACTGTACATGGTAATTCGATGAAGATTCGCAACCTACAAACTTTAAAGGAACTGCCGCAGCCTCTTGCTACGGATATTATGCGATACGTCGTTCTTTCACACTCTCAAGATAGAGTTGCCTACGTCCGTGGAGACATTAATTTTAATCAAATACAAACCATATCCTTTGCAAGACCTTAATACTATGAAGAATCGAATTTTTTATTGTGCCATTTTTTTTCTAACTTTTGGTCTTTTTACTGAGGCGACCGTTCTCTACTCGCAAACCACAATTTGGGAACCGGCAAGCATGAAATTTCGAGCTGCACAAATCTTTGCCGCGAGCAACGATACGCTATATGCCATATCCGGTACCCCAGCACATATTTTTTTTAGCGGGAGCCTTGGAACCGGCCTATGGCAACCTGTTACTAATGATGTAAATGTTACCAGCTTTGCAATCGGTCCCTCTGGCCACTATTATGTTTCTTCTCCTCTTGGATTAAATATTTCGGCAGATCCTATAAACGGAGAATGGACTATGGCTCGTCCATTCAACCTCCCCGATACTATCACTGCTCTTTTTGTTCGCGGTGCCTCCGATGGCTCAGGTGACGACGAAATATGGGCGGGAACTGTGAAGGGTTTGTGGTACAGAAAACTAAGCGATACCGTTTGGGTAATAAAAGATAACTCAGCTTCAGGATCATCTATCCAGCAGATCACCACCTTTGGTAAAAACATCTACTATCGGACAAGTACGGATCTGTTCGTTTCCAATGACGGCGGAGGAGTATGGCATAAAAGAACACAAACATCATTTGGAAATCTTACAGCCATTCTTGCTCCTTCTGCACATGAACTTTATCAGACAGTAACTACTCCACTTACCTGCTACATTTTTCATTCAACAAATGACGGAGTCAGTTTTGACGCCGGAATAAGTTTCGCGAGAATCACCATCCAGGCACTAGCCGCTAATAACGCTGGCGATGTGTACTTTGGAGGAGGAATACGTTCAGACGGTAATCAGGATTCGATCGTACAAGGATATGTACGTAAAATTCCGAATGGCTCGGAGAACTCATTGGATTTTTCATCAGGTTTTCTACCTGTTCAACCTTCGGGCGAAATAATTTCTTTTGGGGTGAGCTCCGGTCAAATACTTTTTGCCGGAACCGATAGCGATGGAGTTTGGCGTACAATAGCTAAAACCAAAGTCAATTCAGAATTTGCAGAGAACGGAATTCAACTTTCGCAAAATTATCCAAACCCGGTAAATACCTCAACAGAGTTTTCTGTCTATACCGATCATCCCTTAAAAGCCAATATTACTGTATTCGATGCCTTGGGCAGAAATAAGATAGTGGTGATGAGTGGAGACTTAAATCAAGGAAATACTCCATTCAGAATAGATACCAGATTTCTGGCCAATGGGACATATTTTTACCGACTTCAATCTCCGGAAGCAATTCTGACGAGGTCATTCGTCGTAAGCAAATAGAAAGGGCGTACTAAGCTCTTTTTTATTGCCAGGGTTGAACCGAAATCAGATAAACTTTACCTACGTTTTCGTGAACTTTTCCCCTTCTCTAGAGGTTTTACCCCGCTCTAAAAAAATAATGATTTTAGCATAGTCAAATGACACGCGAAGAAAAAACACAGGCAGTAAGTGAGCTAACCGAGATAGTCGGTTCGGCTTCGGCATTTTATTTTACCGATTATCAGGGCTTAACGGTTGCCCAGGCCACCGAACTTCGCAATCAGTTCCGCAAAGCGGGTGTGAGGTACAAAGTTGCCAAGAATACGCTTCTTCGTCGTGCATTGAACGATAAAGGGCTTCTTACCGATCAAATTTCAACTTCGATGAAGGGTCAGACGGCTGTCGCCTTCGGCTTCGAAGATCCGGCAGCACCAGCCCGGGTATTAAAAGATTTTCTTGAAAAGAGCGGCTCTGAAAAGCCATCGCTCAAACTTGCATGGCTTGATGGCACCGTCTATGACGGAAAGCAATTAAAGACCATTGCCGCGCTTCCGACTAAGAAGGATATCATGGCAAGCATCGTTGGCAGTCTTGCATCCCCGATCTCCGGTATCGTCGGAGTCCTCGGAGCACTACAACGCGATCTCGTCAATATCATTGACGCGATCGAGAAGAAAAAAGCAGAGACGGCAACAGCATAAATTTTACGCACTCAAATATAGTCAAGCTTCAACTATAACTATATTTATTCATTCATTAAGGAGTAGAACATGGCAGATATTAATGCAATCGTAGATACCATTTCCAGCTTGACGCTGGGCGAAGCGGCAGAGCTGAAGAAAGCGCTCGAAGAGAAATTCGGCGTGACAGCTGCTGCTCCGGTCATGATGGGCGGAATGATGCCCGCCGCAGGCGGTGCAGCACCGGTAGCAGAAGAGAAGACGGAATTCGACGTCATTCTCGCTGATGCAGGCGCTCAGAAGATCAACGTCATCAAGGCAGTACGCGAGGCAACGGGTCTTGGCTTGAAAGAAGCTAAGGATATGGTTGACGGCGCACCCCAGAAAGTCAAAGAAGGCATTTCCAAAGCCGATGCCGAGGCTCTCAAGAAAAAACTTGAGGATGCAGGTGCTAAGGTTGAGCTGAAATAAATTCGGAAGTCAGCAGTAAACAGTTGACAGAGAAAAACCCCGGAGAGCTTCGCTTTCCGGGGTTTTTATTTTCTACTTCTTTTTGATCAGTTACTTCTCTTCCGTATGGCAATTTCCGCAGCCGAACCCAGTTTTAGTTTGCATACTGAATTCGGGTATCCCAAGCAGACTTGCCATTTTTGGCTTAACAGTGAATCTCATGAACTTCACAAAATTCGTATCTGCTTTAGCCCATCCTTCTCTGCTGTTCGGGAGTTTCCAGATTTGGGGATTCGGCATTGTGTACGAATCATCTTCTGCTCCCGCACCATGACAGGTTTTACAATTCATTTTTGTGAACTTATCAGGATTGAACGCCGCGAATTCTTTGCGCATGGTTGGGAGAATAACTTTTTTCATATATGCCATACGTTCGGAATGATCCATTTTTTCCCAATTAATCGTAGAAGAATCAGGAGCATTTATTGTGGGCTTTGCGCTAGCCTGAGGACTGCCGGATGTTACGACCCAAACTAACACTAAAGAAAAAATGAGGAGAAGAACTGATGAAATAGTTTTTATTTTCATATGTATATCGGTTTTTAAGACATTACTCGGGTATTGCTTATAAGTTACAACACATAAAACAAGTTTTAACGTATTTAGTGCAAAAATTGTCAGCCCTGAATTCCCAGATTTTATTTGCTTTTTTGTAACCTCATACCAATGGAACCGTAGTACTAATTTAGCCCTTTCTACAAGGCATATATTCTGCAATTCTCATGAGATATTTCACAAAGTTTGTTTTTCTCTCCGTATTTCTGTTTTGTTCTCCCTTGCTGGCGCAGACGGGTGAAGACCCGGTTCTTCATATTCTATCCACTGAACTTCAGCGGGAAAATAGTGAACTCTCTAAGCAATCAGTAGCTCCCTACTTTGTCAGCTACAATCTCGGAGATGACCAGAATGTGACGATTATGACAAGCTTCGGTGCTCTCATTCGCTCGGATTCCAATCGTACTCGTACCCTGCTCATAGATCTTCGCGTAGGTGATTATAAACTAGACAATACTCATCAAATACGTACCAATCAAGGATTTTTCGGAGGGAGCGGATTTGCAGGAGCAAATAGCAGACAAGCGCCGATCGAAAACAATCCCGAAGCATTGCGCATTGCGCTCTGGCGCGAAACAGATCTCGCCTATAAAGCTGCAAAGGAACGTCTCGAAGAAGTCAAGACAAACCGGACTATTAAAGTAGAAGAAGAAGATAGCTCCGCGGATTTTTCTAAACCGAACGGACCCGCTGCAATGCTCGACGAAGCACCTGTCGAAATGACATCTTATTTTAAGAACCGTGGCGCATGGGAAGAGAGACTTCGCAAATATTCAGCAATCTTTCGTAGTACTGCGCATATCTATGAGGCAAAGGCTTCGCTCGTGGCAAGCATTGTAAGAAAATACTTTGTCTCTACCGAAGGCTCTCAGATGGCATCGAATCAAATATATGTTCGCCTTATGATCCAAGCCACTACAAAAGCTGATGACGGCATGGAGCTCCCGTTGTATAAAAGCTACTTTGCAATAAAACCCGAGGATCTTCCATCCGATGACGTTGTCTTAGCTGATGCCAGGGAAATGCTCTCAAAATTAGAGAAAATGCGTTCGGCGCCGCTTGTCGACCCATATACAGGCCCGGCCATTTTATCCGGCGGAGCATCCGGCGTTTTCTTCCACGAAATTTTCGGACATCGTATCGAAGGGCACCGTCAGAAAAATACCAACGAAGGGCAGACTTTTAAGAAGAAAATCGGAGAAGTTATTCTTCCAAAATTTTTATCTGTTTATTTTGACCCCCTGCAAAAAACATATGCCGGTTCGCAGCTAATGGGCTGTTATACATTTGATGATGAAGGGGTAAAGGCTCGCAGAGTCGATGTTGTCGAAAATGGCGTTTTCGAAAGATTTCTAATGGGACGCTCACCTATCGAAGGATTTTCCGAATCGAACGGTCACGGCAGGGCATCCCCTGGAAAACGTCCGGTTGCACGCCAATCGAATTTGATCGTGACTGCAAATCAAACGGTGTCCGATGATTCACTAAGAAAACTTTTGATCCTCGAGTGTAAAAAACAAAATAAGCCGTATGGTCTGAATTTCGTACAGGTCGAAGGTGGGTTTACACTTACCGGCCGTACGATTCCAAATTCGTTCAATGTATTGCCGATCCTTGTTTACCGTGTCTATGCTGATGGCAAACCTGACGAATTGGTCCGTGGCGTCGATCTTATCGGAACCCCACTGGCAACATTCGAACGCATCCTTGCCGCAGGTGATAAGCCCGAAACGTTCAATGGTATCTGCGGAGCAGAATCCGGCTGGGTTCCTGTTAGTGCTTCCAGCCCTGCCTTGCTCGTGCGTGAAATCGAAGTACAAAAGAAAGAAAAATCCCAGGAGCGTTTGCCTATTCTGCCTGCGCCTGATCTGAAGACATCGAGTAATAATTAACCTCTTCTGTGGTGAAAAACTTTTTTATAATCATGAAAAAAATATCTATTTTTATCCTCCTCATCCTTATCGCAGTGCCAATATATGCCCAGAAGATGAGCGAGGAGACGATCACTACTATTGATCGTGCGATGGGTGATGAACTTGACCGGTCCAAAAATGAATTAAAGCTTAATGGGTTGATCGATCCTTTCTTTATTTCGTACACGGTCAATGATAACCACCGCCTCGATATCATTGCTTCGTTCGGTGCATTGACCCGCTCTCAAGAAACTCATCAACGTCAACTTAATCTCCGTTTGCTTGTCAATAATTATCAGTTAAATGATGAAAATTTCGATGCCGGCGGAGGAGGTATCTTTGGAGGCGGTACGCAAATCGACATGAACCTTCCTCTCGATAACGATTATAATACGATTCGCCGTGTCTTCTGGCTGGCTACTGATAATCTCTTCAAGGAAGCTAATGAGACGTTTACAAAAAAGAAAGCTGCTCTCGAACGCAAACAGCTTACCGACGAAGACCGTGATCTTCCTGATTTTGCAAAAGCACCGAAAGCGGAAGTTATTGAGGCTCCTATGGATATATCGATTGATAGACCAAAACTTGAGTCATTGATGCGTGATCTTTCAGCAATATTCTCAAAATATAAACCTATTGAAAATAGTAACGCAGCATTCAGTTTTACCAATACGTATGAGTTTCTGAAAAATACAGAGGGGACAAATATCCGTAAACCACAAACAATATGCGAGATCAATGTTCAGGCAACCGCCCAGGCAGCAGATGACGGAGAGCCGCTTTCGCTTTCATTCTCCTATGCTGCACTTACTCCGGATGGTCTTCCAGGTAGGAAAGAATTATTTGATAGAGCTGAAAAACTTGCACAGGATCTCGTTGCAATGACAACTGCTCCGATACTCGAAGGCAAAGAATATACCGGACCGGTGCTTTTCGAAGGAGATGCCGGAACTGATTTTATGTCAGAGCAAATTATCTCAAAATTATCGGCTCAACGCGAAGATGCCTTAGGCAGCGGCTCCATTTTTTCGCTTGTGAGCAAAGGACCGACATTCCAGAAAAAGATCGGGACTCGCGTTCTCCCTGCATCGATGACAATTCGTGATTTCAGTAAGCCCCGTCCGACCGCAAAAATGAAGTTGCTCGGAAATTATTCCGTTGACGAAGAGGGTGTAATGCCTGAGGACCTGACGCTTATTGATAATGGCATCTTAAAAACATTATATATGACGCGCACTCCTACAAAAGAAGTGAAAGTACCGAACGGGCATGCAAGACCTCTTATCGGCGGCGGCACCGCTGCCGGCCCCGGAGTTATCGAGATCACCGATAGAAAAGCCATAAAGACAAGCGAGATGAAAAAAGAACTTATTAAGCGGGCAATAGAAGATGGGTATGACTTTGCGTTCATCGTTCGTTCTACAGAAAAAGGAACGCTGCTTTTCTCAGAGGGTATGGGCAATATCGGCGACGTCCTTGAAAGTGGAAAATCACTTTCCCCCGCGTTAATATATAAAGTTTCAACGAAAGATGGATCGGAGACCCTTATCAGAGGCACCGAAGTTAGTTTACCCACTGCACGTGATCTCCGCGAATTGATCACCTCTAAGGAAGTCAGTACAAAAGACATGGGATTAGCCGCAGGCTCGGGAGGCGGTTTTTTCTCGTTTGCCAGCAAAGTCCCTGCAACGCTGATCGCCCCGAATGAAATACTTGTGCCCGAACTTGAAGTCCGCAAGAAAAAAACCAGCGCAAATCCTATTAAGCCTGTTGTGGATAAACCGTAGTTAACGCATCATTTTTACTCAACTTTATAGAGATCTTTTCTCTTTTTCATAGCCTCCAATCTCTTATATTTGGGGCGCTCGGTTATATTTCTTTTTAATATCTCCTGTACCTGAAAAAAATCATGAAAAGGATGGTAAGGAATCCCATTTTTCTCGCAGAAGTGTGTTAACATTGAGCGTGCAAAGACAACATCTGATATTTCGACCGGACAATGGTCAGAATAGCCGTCGCCGATATAGACAATCGTGTCTTCATCTGCAGAAGTAGTAAGGATCGTACCACATTTACATGCTCCGCAGAAATGGCAGGATTCTCTGGCATAAGGAAATTCCGCCGTAAGCATCCCGGATTCTGTTAGTTCAACAGTATTAGCGTAATATGGAAGATCGATTTTGTGATGAGCAAAGATCGAGCGAATATAGATAGAAAATCCGTCACTTACTATCGTTAATTTAAGATTTTGCAACTTGCAAAATTCTACAAACTCCAAAAACCCTGGACGTAATGGCTCGCCGATGAATAAATTATTCATTGCCACAGGATCTGCCCCTTTAACCGTCGTACAAGCCTCGGAAATGCACTCCGCAGCCGTATATTCACCGGTATTGAATTTCTCCCATACCTTAAATGCGTAGGGATCACCGAAATTTTTAAAGAGCTTGTCCCAAATATCGTTGATAGTGACTGTCGCATCGAAATCGCAATAGATGTGGTACATGCTGAATTGAAATTATGAATTGTGAATTGAGCATTAAGAAAAAGCGTTCTATTGCACAAGTTGTTCAATTTCAACTTCGCGATTCTCAATTCTTAATTCACAATTCATATAGTGCCCGAAAATAACTCGCCGCTTCTAGTACTTATTGACGGTATGGCAATTGCCTACCGCGCATATTTTGCTTTTATCGGTCATCCGCTCACGAATGCACGAGGTGAAAATACCAGTGCAGTCTATGGCTTTGTTAATGCTATCCTGCTTTTTCTTGATAAGCATAAACCGGATTATGCCGCTGTCTGCTTCGATACGCATGCGCCGACATTCCGTCACGAACTCTACGCCCCCTATAAAGCTCAGCGCCAGGCAATGCCCGATGATATGATCCCCCAGATACAAAAGATCAAAGATATTACGAAAGCCTATAATATCCCCCAAGTTGAACTCGATGGGTATGAAGCCGATGATATCATCGGTACGCTATCCCGAATGGCTGAACAAATGAGTATTGAAACCATTATCGTCACTCCCGATAAAGATTTCTGCCAACTTGTAACAAAAAAAGTCAAGCTCATGCGCCCGAAGGATAGCGCAATAATGGATCTGTTGGATGAAGAAGCCGTCGAAAAAAAATACGGGCTTAAACCGAAACAATTCATTGATTATCTTGCCCTTGTCGGTGATGCAAGTGATAATATTCCAGGGGTGCGAGGCGTTGGAGAAAAAACTGCTGCTCCTCTGCTTCAACAATACGGTGATCTCGAAGGTATCTATAATAATCTCGAAGGCATTACAAAAAAAGCATTGAAAGAAAAGTTGATAAGCGAAAAAGCGAATGCCTTCTTATCGCAGCAACTGGCGACGATCAACAAGGAAGTCCCCCTTGCTTTCGGCGTCGATAAGCTGAAATATTCTAAAATACCGGATTTCAGAAGTCTCGAAGAGATTCTGAAAGATCTGGGATTTAAAGCTATGCTCCTGAAATTAAAAGCTGAAGAAGTGCAATTTCTCGGCACAGAACCAATGCCTGAGGAGATCACAGTCCCTGAGTTACAGGAAACAGCACCTCCTGAAGAAATCTCTATTCCAGTCGATGAAACGATCCGCACGATCAATACGAACCCGCATAATTACCATCTCATCGCTTCCGATAAAGAGCTCGATCAGTTGATTCAGAAATTGAACAATGCACAAGAGTTCTGTATTGATCTGGAAACAACCTCGAATCGGGCAATGACGGCAGAGATCATTGGCATTGCATTCTCCATCGCGAAGAGCGAGGCATATTATATTCCGATCCTGCTGACAAAAGTAAATCCACATCACTCCGATTCGCTCTTTGCTCCTCAGACGCACGATGAAAGGCTGCAAAGCGCAGAGCCGAATGCTTCCAATACGGGGATGGATCGCGATGCCGTCCTTGCAAAATTAAAACCTGTTCTGGAAAATAAAAAAATCGGAAAGATAGGGCAGAATATTAAGTACGATGCAATTGTCCTTCGTAAACATAATATTCATATTCAGCCAATGTCTTTCGATACGATGCTCGCGGCTTCGATGCTCCATGGTGACGGCATGCAATCCATGGACGATCTTTCGCTGCTCTTTCTGAAGTATCAACCGATTCCGCTTTCTGCTATTGCCGGAAAAATGAAAAAGACGGAATCGCACGATATCATGGCTTCGATTCCTACTCCGGTCATCGCCGAATACGGAGCAGAAGATGCCGATATTACCTTGCAGATCAAGAATGTCATTTTACCAAAAATGCAATCGGAAGGGATGCTCGATCTCGCCAATAAGGTAGAATTTCCTCTCATGGAAGTGCTTACAACTGTTGAATTTAACGGCGTAAAGATCGATACAAAAATGCTCGCCGATGTCAGCAAGGAAATGGAGCGCGAAGCACAAAATATTTGCAAGCAGATCTATGAATATTCCGGAGGTGAATTCAATATCGACTCGCCGAGGCAGCTTGGTGATATTCTTTTCAATAAACTCGGACTTCCATCGGTTAAAAAAACAAAGACCGGATTTTCTACTGATGCCGGAGTTCTTGATGCACTCAAAGTGCACCATCCGATCGCTGAAGCTATCCTGAATTACCGTCAGTATCAAAAACTTCGCGGTACGTATGTCGATGCGATCCCACTTCTTGTCAATCCTGAAACCGGCCTTGTGCATACGACTTATAACCAGGCAGTAGCGGCAACAGGAAGGCTTTCCTCGAATGATCCGAACTTACAGAATATCCCGGTACGAACAGAGATGGGTCGCGGACTTCGCAAAGCATTTGTCTCGCGGTTTAAGGAAGGACAAATTCTTTCCGCCGATTACTCGCAGATCGAGCTTAGGATCATGGCCCATGTAGCACATGATGAAGCATTGCTTGAAGCATTCAGGAATAAAGAAGATATACATACCCGTACTTCTGCGAAAGTATTCGGAGTAAAACCCGAAGATGTAACCCGCGATATGCGGCGCAAGGCAAAAGAAATTAATTACGGCATTATGTACGGCATCGGCGCTTTTGGGC
>Ga0207152_1151_pt1 | contig 14377 bp, 9 predicted proteins | sample Alteio_BWMinHeat_30_FD_153590 | JGI IMG/M metagenome (GOLD analysis project Ga0207152, IMG submission 153590) | Enriched cells from forest soil in Barre Woods Harvard Forest LTER site, Petersham, Massachusetts, United States -... | ecosystem: Environmental > Terrestrial > Soil > Temperate forest >... | reverse complement strand
CGCTTATCGTTCGCAGCGTTTCCGGCGCGAGCCGGAACCTTGGTCCGTCAAAACCGCCGCTGCGAACAATCAGTTGGCGTTGACACGGACGACGAGTTAAAAAGCAAAGCGCGTACCAAGGTTCGTTTATCCTGATTGCGACTTGATTGCAGCGGTGCGCGGAACTAGTGTCAATGTTTTCAGAGTGAACGTGGGATCAATGGCATGACTTGGCAGCAAGTGCCCGACAAATGCTGACAATCGTTCTATGCGCGCAACAAGAACACCGCAACGCGCACGTTCCGAACGCGGCGCGAAGCGCGCGATCGATCTTCGAATACGGTTAAGGAAAAGTCAGGCGCGGGCCGCCAGCCCAGCAACGGCGGGGCTTTGCGGGCTTTGAGGAAAAGCGAGAGCGGCGGATTGGTGGAAATGTTCCAGGCAGATCGAACGCAAGTCGAGGATGGACAGGGAGGTAGCGTCCGCGTGACCCCAGCGGATCATCTGCTCCAGATACCAACGGGAGTGGGACTGCGAAGGCGCATGCGGATGGGATCCGGAGAAAGGGGAAACTCCCAGGTTACCCCCTTTCGCATCGCGTTCGGCCACGTCGGCAAGCGTGCTTTCCACCACCGACTTGGGCGTGTTGACGTAATGCTTGGAGGCGATGATGTCGATCGCGGCCTGGCGGTTGTCCGGGTTCGCGAGCCATACGGCCGCCTGGGTCAAGGCCCGCATCAGGCGCGAATGTTCCAACGTGTGGCTGCGATGCCAATCCGCCCGCACGCCCAGCACCTTTTCGCCCAGGCCCGGCAGCAAGGAACCGCTCTCCGCCACCAAGCGCCCCAGCTTCGAGGCCGCGGCCCTGCAGCTCCACGGCTCGCCCGCGCAGAAGCCGTCGATCTCGCCCTTGCGCAAACGCCCCACCATTTCCTGCGGCGCGATGATGGGGAGGGAAATGCGATCGCCCAAGCCCAGTCCGCCCCGCGCCAGCCAGGAGCGCAGAAAATATTCCTGGGTCCCGCGCGGGAAAACCACGCCCAGCTTGAGCTCGCGCCCGGGCCGCGCCGCCATCCACGCGGCCAATCCCGCCGCATCGCGCACGCCGTCGTTCCACAATGCGTTCGCCAGGATGATGCCGTTGCCGTTGCGGCTCAAGGTGAAAGCGTAATTCACCGGAGGCGCCTCCTCGGGAGCGGCCAAGGCGAATTGCAAGGGCATGGTGATCAGGCAATGCGCCGCGTCCCATTCCCTCGTCAGCAACTTGTCGCGGACCTGTCCCCAGGATTGGGCCTTGCGCAACTCGACTTGCAGATGATGCCGCGTGAAGAAACCGCGCTCCTGGGCGATGGCCAGCAGCGCGCAATCGACGAGCGGCACGAAGCCTATGCGGATGATCTCGTTTGGCAACTTCGCCTTTCGGGCGCCGCTGCGCATCCTATCGTGCGACGCGCAGCGCTTGGTCCCGGCGCATGCGGGCGCCGGAGCTTAGGAATCGGTTCTTAGCAATCAGACCCGCGCGCGGGCCACGTCGGGAGCGCCCCAGGTCGCGCGCCAGCGTACCTTCACCTTGAACAATACGCCGAAGGCGCAGGCGCCGAGCAGCGCGTACATCAGGAAGCCCAGGCGATAATCGCCGGTCAATTGCTTGCAGAAGCCCAGCGACGAAGCCAGATAAAATCCGCCGATGCCGCCGGCCATGCCCACCAATCCGGTCAGGGTGCCGATTTCGCGCTGGAAGCGCTGCGGCAGCAATTGGAACACGGCGCCGTTGCCCATGCCCATCGCCATCATGCCCACGGCGAAGAAGGAAAGCGATACGGCCAGCGAAACCGGCATCACCGCCACGCCCAGCATGGCGAGCACCACCACCACGTAGAAGTATTGCAACGCGCGCGCGCCGCCCATGCGATCCGCGAGCGTGCCGCCGATGGGGCGGAACATCGATCCGCAGAACACGCAGGCCGCGGTGAGATACCCCGCCACTTGCGGTGCGAGGCCGAACTGGCTGTTGAAATAGATCACCAGGCTGGAAGCCAATCCCACGAAGCCGCCGAAGGTCACCAGATAAAAAAGCATGAACCACCAGGCGTCGCGTTGCTTCAGCACCTCGAAATAACGCGAGAGCTTTTGCGCGGGCGGACGGCCGGGCGCATCCTTGGCCATGAAGATATAGATGATCATGGTGATGGAGAGCGGGATGAGCACCAGGCCCAGCACGCCGTTCCATCCGAAGTGGTTGGCCAGCGCGGGCGCGAACAAGGCCGAGAACACCGTGCCCGAATTGCCGGCGCCGGCGATGCCCAGGGCCAGGCCCTGCGCTTCCGGCGGATACCAGCGCGAAGCCAAAGGCAACGCCACCGCGAAGGATGCGCCCGCCACGCCCAGGCACATGCCGAGCAGATAGACGGCGTGCAAGCTGTGCAGGCCGAGCAGCCACGAAAGCAGCAGCGAGGCGATCACTACGCCCTGTCCTATGAGCCCGGCGCGCTTGGCGCCGATGCTATCGACGAGCAATCCCATGAAGACGCGTATCACCGCGCCCGAAAGCACGGGGATGGCCACCATCATGCCCTTCTGCGCCGGCGTCAGGCCGAGGTCTTTGGCGATGTGCACGCCCAACGGTCCGAGCAGCACCCAGACCATGAAGCTCATGTCGAAATAAAGGAAGGCGGAAAAAAGCGTCGGAGCATGGCCGACTTTGGCAAAATCTTTCAATCGCATTGTAAGGGTCTCCCACTTTGGAACAAAAGCAAAGCGCGCGCCACTTCGTCCAAGATGGGCCTCCCACCCGATCTTCCGGCTTGATTCCACGATCAGTCTTATATAGACGGACCCCCTGAAACTTTCGCGTGACCCCGTAACCTGGGTGTTTCTCCCCGATCGGGCAATCTTCAAATTCTCAACTCTTGGCGCATTTTGTAATTCCGGACATGACAGAAGTTAACCAATGGAAACAGACACTTCCTTGACCTGGTGTTTCTGGAGGCATAAGAGGCATTCCGCCCCCTGGATCCGCAAAATCCGCCCTGGTATGTCGTTTGCATTGATTCCAGGCACACGCCAACCGTCTCCGGTCCGTCCGAACCTTTGGCCATCGCGAAGTCCCCTGGAAACAGGAGGAGATGCCATGGCACTGGAACAGCCCGGCGACAAGCCGGGGGAGATGAGATCGATGGTGACGGATACGGCGGGCAGCTTCACGGCCCAGCAAAAAGAATATCTCGACGGATTCCTCCGCGCCCTCGCGGGGCGGCCCGCTGCGGCAACCGCGGAAGCCCGCACCTCGTCCACGCCGGATGCGGACCGTGAAGCCCTGCCTCCGGGCAAGCAGGCGCAGTTGGCCTGGCTGGCCGCGGGCAAGCGCCTTTCCAAGGAAGAAAAAATCAAGTTCGACGCCGACCCGCTGGACGCGTGGCCGCGCATCGCCGAGCTCTCCGCGCAGGACAAATTGCCCGAAGGCGAGGACGTCTTCCGGCTCAAGTTCCACGGGCTCTGGAACGTAGCGCCCGCGCAGAACGGCATGATGTGCCGCCTGCGCGTGCCCGGCGGAGTCCTGCGCGCCTATCAGGCCGAAGCCATCGCCGCCGCCGCGGAAGCCTACGGCGGGGGTTACGTGGATGTTACCACGCGCGCCAACCTGCAGATCCGCGAGATCCCGGGCCGCCACATGATCAACCTGCTCACCGATCTGCACGACGCCGGCATCGTGCAGATCGGTTCCGGCGCGGACAACATCCGCAACGTCACCGGCAATCCCACCTGCGGCATCGACGCCCGCGAGTTCTACGACGTGCTGCCCCTGTGCCGCCAACTGCATCACCACATCCTGCACGATCGCACGCTCTACGGCCTGCCGCGCAAGTTCAACGTCGCCTTCGACGGCGGCAATTCCATTTCGGCCCTGGAAGACACCAACGACATCGGCCTCAAAGCCGTGCGCGTGGAAGCGGGCCACGGCGCGGACCATGGGATTGAAGAAGGCGTCTACTTCCGCGTGGCCCTCGGAGGCATCACCGGCCACGGAGACTTGGCCAAGGACACGGGCCTGTTGCTGAAGCCGGAAGAATGCCTTCCCGTCATCGTCGCCCTCATCAAGGTGTTCATCGCCAACGGCGATCGCGGCAACCGCAAACGCGCCCGCATGAAATACGTGCTCGACACGTTCGGCATCCCCAAGTATCTCGACGAAACCCAGAAGCTGCTCGCCTTCCCGCTGCGCCGTCTGCCGGAATCGCAATGCCGCTTCGCTCCCGTGGTCGACAAGGGCGCGCATCTCGGCATCCATCCGCAGCGCCAGGCGGGCCTGTGCTATATCGGCGTCGACGTGCCGGTGGGACGTCTCTCCGCGCCGCAACTGCGCGGCCTCGCCGCCCTGGCCTCGCGCTTCGGTTCGGGAACCCTGCGCCTCACGGTATGGCAGAACCTTTTGATCTCGGACATCCCCGAGGACAGTTTGGACGGCGCGCTCAAAGCCCTGGGCGCGTTGGGACTGACGCACCAGCCCGATCCCATCCAAGCGGGACTGGTCGCCTGCACCGGCGCCGAGGGTTGCAAGTTCGGCATGGCGCCCACCAAGTCCACGGCCCTGGCCATCTCCGCGCATCTGCGCGGACGCTTGCCGCTGGACCTTCCCGTCAACATCCATCTCACCGGCTGCCCGCATTCCTGCGCCCAGCATTTCATCGGCGACATCGGCCTGATCGCCACTTCCGTGGATCGGCCCGCCTCCGCGGACGAATCCGAATACAAAGGCCCGGGCTTCCATTTCTTCGTGGGCGGCGGCTTCGGCAGCCAAGGACGCATGGCCGTGGCCGCGCGCAAATCCGTGCCCGTGTCCGAGGTTCCCGCGGAAGTGGAACGCATGCTGGCCTTGTATCTGGCCAAGCGCCGCGCCGGCGAAGGCTTCACCGAGTTCGCGGGACGCCATAGCGACGCGGAGTTGCAATCCCTGTTCGCAATCACGGCTCCGTCCGCAAGCGTGGAATTCTCCGCCGCCGACGTGGCCGCGCAAAAAGCGCCCGCCGCCGCGGCCAAGCCCGCCTCCGACGCCGCCTACGCCATGGCCGGGAAAGGGCAGCCATGAAAACCCCTGTGTTGCCCGAATCGGCTCCCTTCAGCGTCGAACAGCGCATGTGGCTCAACGGCTTTCTGGCCGGCGTGTCCAATTACACCGGAAGCGCTGCTTCCGGCCCGGCCTCGGGATTGGGTTCCCCGGCCGCGCCCCCCGTAACACCGGCGTTACCCGTGCTGGTGTTGTACGGCTCGCAGTCCGGGACTTCCGAGGGCTTGGCGCAAGCCTTGGCCGGCAAGCTCCAGGCCGCAGGGGGCGCGCGCCTGGAACCCCGCGTCGTGGGCATGGACAAATTCAAGGACGTGGCCTGGGCCTCCGAGTCCCGCATCCTGATGCTGACCAGCACCTGGGGCGACGGCGATATGCCCGACAATGCGGTGGCCTTCTGGGATTGGCTGAAAGGCCCCGAAGCGCCCTCCATGGCGCATGTGAAGTTCGCCGTGTTGGGCTTGGGCGATCGCAACTACGCGCGCTTCTGCCAGGCCGGACGCAACCTGGACGGACGCTTCGCCGAGTTGGGCGCGACGCGCTTGCTGCCCTTCTGCGAATGCAATACGGACTACGAAGCGAAATCGGAGCAATGGATGGGCGAAGCCCGTTCGGCCCTGGACGCGCTCCCGGAGGCAGGTAACGCCGGAGTTACCTCAGGTGGATCGGCTTCCAACGGGGCGTCGGCCGCAGGGAATGCCGTGGACGGCGCCACGCCGGCCCCGGGGGGCGTGGCCGCGGGGAATGGAACCGCCGTGCCCGGACCGGTTTCCGTGCCCAGCTTCGCCAACGGCCACGCCAAGCCCGCGGATAAATCCGCCGCCTATAACCGCAAAAACCCGTTCCCGGCCGCCTTGCTCGAGAACCATCCGCTCAACGCCAAGGGCTCCGGCAAGGACACGCGCCACATCAGCCTGTCCCTGCTCGGCAGCGGCCTGGAGTACCGCGTGGGCGACGCCCTGGGCATCTATCCCCGCAACTGCTATGAACTGGTCGATCGCATCATCCTCGCGCTCAACTGCCTGGGTAACGAGAAGGTTACCCTGGACGGCGGCGAAGAGGCCGTGCTGCGCGCCGCCCTGATTTCCAAGCTCGATTTGCGCCGCGGGTCCGAACGCATCCTGCATGCGTTGCGCGACGCCTGCCGCAACCCGGGCGAACGCCGCCGCCTCAACGAGCTGCTCTCCGAAAACGGCGCTCCGGCCAAGGACTATCTCGCCGACCACGACGTGCTGGACGTGCTGGAAGACTTCCCGCATACGCGCCTGGATGCGGCGCAATTGACCGGCGCCTTGAGCAAGATCGCCCCGCGCCTGTATTCCATTTCCAGTTCGCCCAAGGAAAATCCCGGCGAAGTGCATCTCACCGTCGGGGTGGTCCGCTATGCTTCGGGCGATCGCCTGCGCCGCGGCGTCGCCTCCACCTTCCTGGCCGAACGCGTGCCCCTCGGCATGACCGTGCCCGCCTTCGTGCAGCCCGCCGCGCATTTCGGCCTGCCCTCCGAATCCGGAAAACCAATAATCATGGTCGGTCCCGGAACCGGCGTCGCGCCTTTCCGCGCCTTCCTGCAAGAGCGCCGCTGCCTCGGCGACACCGGCCGCAACTGGCTTTTCTTCGGCGACCAACGCCGCCGCTTCGACTTCCTCTACAGCGAAGAGGTCGTCGCCATGCAGGCCGCCGGCTTCCTCACGCGCCTGGACCTGGCCTTCTCCCGCGATCAGGAAGAGAAGGTCTACGTGCAGGATCGCATGCTGGAGAAATCCCGCGAGCTGTACGCCTGGCTCGAAGAGGGCGCCCACTTCTACGTTTGCGGCGACGCCAAGCGCATGGCCAAGGACGTGGAAGAAGCCCTGCTCAAGGTGATCGCGAAAGAGGGCGGCAAAAGCTCCGAAGACGCGCGCGCCTACCTGGACAACATGAAGGCGGCCAAGCGCTACCAGCGGGACGTGTACTGATGGTCAAGCCTTCCCTCGCGCGTTTCGTCGGAGAAGGTCCGGCGTTGATCGGAGCCTATCTCGAGGAGCAGCAGAACCTGACCGCGGTGGAGCGCTTTTCTTCCGCGCATGATCGGCAGCATGACGGCGCGCTTGCGGGCGCTACGCCCAAGCTGGAAAGCCATTACCGCGACCTGCTTCCGCTGACCAAGCCCAAGCCCGGCCAGCAATACGCCTTCGAAGTGGATCTGGATCGCTGCAGCGGCTGCAAAGCCTGCGTCACCGCCTGCCACAATCTCAACGGGCTGGACGGGGACGAGACCTGGCGTTCGGTGGGATTGATCCACAACGTCATCGGCAAGCCCTTGCAGCAAACCGTCACCACGGCGTGCCAGCATTGCCTGGAGCCCTCGTGCTCGCACGGCTGCCCGGTCAAGGCCTACGAAAAAGATCCCATCACCGGCATCGTCAAGCATCTGGACGATCAATGCATCGGCTGCGAGTATTGCATCCTCAAGTGCCCGTACGACGTGCCGCAATACCATCACGGCAAAGGCATCGTGCGCAAATGCGATATGTGCGTGGGACGCCTGGAAGCCGGCGAAGCGCCCGCCTGCGTGCAAGCGTGCCCCACCAAAGCCATCCGCATCACCTTGGTCGAGCAGGCCGAGGTGCGCAAGAACTTCGCCGACTACGCCGCCTTGCCCGGCGCCCCGGATCCGTCCTACACCATGCCGACCACGCGCTATAAGACCGCGCGCGTCTTTCCCGAAAGCATGGAGGCCGCCGACGCCTACAAGCTGCGGAAGGAGAAGGCGCACTATCCGCTCATCGTCATGCTGGTGCTCTCGCAGTTGGCCGCTGGAAGCATCGTCGCCACGGAAGCCGGATCCCTCGCGGGCATCCTCGCGGCCGCGCCCGGGTTCCAATCCCTGCTGCGCATCGCCGGAGCGTTATTCATGACGGTCGCCATCGCCGTCAGCGTCATGCATCTCGGCCGTCCGCAATACGCCTTCCGCGCCGTCATCGGTTTCCGCCGCTCCTGGCTCAGCCGCGAGATCGTCGCTTTCGGATTGCTGCAGATGGCCGCTTGCGCCGCAGCCTGCGCGTCCTTGATCGCGGCCTTGCGGCCCGCCTTTCTTCCCGCAGGGTTGAACGCCGGGCTCGCCACCCTCGCCGTGGCGCCCGCGTCCCGCATCGGTTTGATCGCGCTGGCCCTGCTCGCCGTCCATTGCTCGGCCATGGTCTATCGCGACACGCCGCGCGCGCTGTGGGCCTCGCGCATCACCTCCGCCAAGTTCCTGCTCTCCGGCGCCCTCACCGGCCTGTCCGCCTTGCTCGCGTTCATCGCCGTCTACGCGCGCTGCTCCGGCGCCGCCGCCGGTTTCGGTTCCGGATTCGCCGCCGGCGCCGACGCGCATGCCCTGGCCACCGCGCTCTACGCCACCTTGCCGCTGCTGCTGATCGCCAAGCTCGCCTGCGAAGCGCAAGTGCACCGCCATCTCGATGATCAGGACGCCAACCCGCTGAAGAAGGCCGCCCTGTTGTTGCGCGGACAATTGCGCGGCTTCCATACCCTGCGGTTCAACCTCGGACTCTTGAGCGGATTCCTGCTGCCTTTGTTCCAGCTCTATCGCGGCTACTCCGGATCGATCGGCGACGCCGTGCTGGCGGGCAGCATCGCGGTCCTGCTATTGGCGGGCGAGCTGTGCGAGCGTTATCTGTTCTTCACCGCCTGCGTGCCGCCCCGCATGCCCGGCGCTTGATCGATCCCGCACCTGCGCGGCCGCCGACGGCGGACGCCGCGGGGAAACCTGGCGGTTACCCTGGGCCGGACCCCGATCGTCATGGCGGGTTCGGCGGGAAAAAACTATAATCGGGCGGAGGGCGGTTCATCCATGGATCTGAAGGACAAATTCTCCGAGCTGATGCGGCAGCGCAAGGGCCGTCTCACCCACGAGATGGTCCTGACTCCCGGCCGCTTCGGGTTGGGCAAGACCCCGGCGCGCCTGCAACCGGATTCCACCACCACCATGGTATGCGGCTTCTGTTCCACGGGCTGCGGCCTCAAGATCCATTTGAAGGACGGCAAGGCCGTCAACCTCACCGCCGATCCCGACTACCCGGTGAACCTGGGGATGGCCTGCCCCAAGGGCTGGGAGGCGTTGACGCCGTTGGTTTCCAGCGATCGCGCCTCGGTCCCGCTGCTCCGCGACGATCGCGGCAAACTCACGCCGGTGGGTTGGGACAAGGCCCTCGGCGTCTTCACCGACAAATTCAAATCCGTCATCGCCAAGCACGGCAAGGAAGCCGCGGCCTTCCTGAGCACGGGCCAGATTCCCATGGAGGAAATGTTCCTGCTGGGATTGCTGACCAAGTTCGGCATGGGGCTCGTCCACGGCGACGCCAACACGCGCCAATGCATGGCCACTTCCCACGTCGCCTACAAGCAATCCTTCGGCTTCGACGCGCCGCCCTTCACCTACAAGGACTTCGAAGAGTCCGACGTGCTGGTTTTCTTCGGGGCCAACCCCTGCATCGCGCATCCCATCATGTGGGAACGCGTCATGATGAATCCGCGCAAGCCGGAAATCCTCGTGATCGATCCGCGCCAAACCGAAACCGCGCTGGCGGCCACGCGCCATTATCCCCTTCTGCCCAAATCCGATCTCACCTTGCTCTACGGCCTCGCCAACATCCTCATCCGCGAAGGTTGGATCGACAAGCCCTACATCGACGCCCACACTTCCGGCTTCGACGCCTTCCGCAAGCACGTGGAGACCTTCGAGCCCGCCGCCGTCGGCGCCATCACGGGATTGGGCGAAGCCAAGCTGCGCGAGTTCGCATCCCTGCTGAAGCCGGGCAAGCGCGTTTCCTATTGGTGGACCATGGGCGTCAACCAAAGCCACGAGGGCGTGCGCACCGCGCAGGCCATCATCAATCTCGCCCTGATGACGGGGTGCGTCGGCAAGCCCGGCACCGGCGCCAACTCCATCACCGGCCAGGTGAACGCCATGGGCTCGCGCCTCTTCAGCAACACCACCGGCCTGCCCGGCGGACGCGAGTACAAGGATCCCCAGCATCGCGCCGACGTGGCCGCCATCCTCGGCATCGACGAAAGCCTCATCCAGCATAAGCCCGGCCTCGCCTACGATCAGATTCTCGAAGGCGTGCATGCGGGTCGCATCAAGGCCCTGTGGGTCATCGCCACCAACCCCGCGCATTCCTGGGTCAACCAGGACGACTTCCGCAAGGCGGCCGAGAAGCTCGACTTCCTCGTGGTGCAGGACATGTACCACAACACCGACACCGCGCAATACGCGCATCTGGTTTTGCCTTCCGCGGCCTGGGGCGAGAAGGAAGGCGTGGTCATCAACTCCGAGCGGCGCTTGGGCCTCTTCAAGAAGGTCGCGCCCGCGCCGGGCCAGGCTTTGGCGGACTTCTACATCTTCAAGCTCATCGCCAAGTATTGGGGCTGCGAAGGGATGTTCAAGGACATGGACAGCCCCGAGGCGGCCTTCAAGGTGATGGCGCGCCTCTCCGAAGGCCGCCCTTGCGACTTCGCCGGCATCGAGGACTACCGCATGATCAGCCGCGAGAGCGGCATCCAATGGCCGCTCCCGAAAAACCGGGGTAACACCGAAGTTACCTCGTCGGGTGCATCGGCCCAGGGAAATGTTCCGGCTCAGGGAGCCTCCTCTCCGGACGCGCCCATCGAACGCGAACGCCGCCTCTTCGAAGACGGACGCTTCTATTTTCCCGACGGCAAGGCCCGTTTCCAATTCGGCCCGCCCCAGCCCATTCCCGAACCCGTAACCGACATGTTTCCCTTCGCGCTGCTTACCGGCCGCAGCTCTTCGGCGCAATGGCACACCAACACCCGCACCGGCAAATCCGCCGTGCTGCGCAAACTCTACCCCGAGGATCCCTACGTCGAGATCAATCCCGACGATGCCGCCCGCCTCGGCATGGCTCCCGGCGATTGGGTGGTGGTGCAATCCAAGCGCGGCACGGCGCGCGCCCGCGCCGCCGTGGCCTCCACCGTACAGCCCGGCCAGCTCTTCATGCCCATGCACGACGTCGGCGTCAACCGTCTCACCTTCCCGTCCTTCGATCCGCATTCGCGCCAGCCTTCCTACAAGCATTGCGCCGTCCGCATCGACAAAGAAACCGCATGACCGAATCCACCTTCTTCGGATTCGAATCCGACTTCGTAGATTCCCTGCGCTGCATCCCCATGGCCGTGCGTTTGCGGCTCGATCTGTCCGGCGTCAAACTCAAGCTGAACGAATGGTCCAAGTTGGATCAGCCCGACCGCCTGACCCTCGCGCTCAACCCCTACGGATCCGCGGCGGAGATCGATCGCTATCGATCGGAATGTTCCGCGCTGATCGCCAAGACCTGCGGGGCCGCTCCCGCCCTGCTCGCCGATCTTCCCGAGCCGCTTTGGGAAGACGCCTCGCGCGTGCCGGAACAAATCCTGGCGCAAGCCCGTACCCTCGGTCTCGATCTTTCCCTGGAAGCCTGGGCCTCCTTGACGCCGCTGCGCCGTTTCGCCTTGGTCAAGCTCAGCCGCGCCGGCCATGAGAACCGCAATTTCCTGCCGGCCATGCGCGAGTTCGGCCTGGCCCCGTAACGCGCAAGTTCCCCCACTCCGCGCAGTTGTACCCGCTTCCGAGAATATGGTAGGATCTGACTGCGCCGGTTTTCGGGCCTGTGGCTTGATGGCCGGCGGGGAGCGATCGCAGTGCAGAAGGAAATCCCCGGCGCCTATTTCGCGGGAACCCACGTCCTGATCACGGGCGGAATGGGTTTCATCGGTTCGAACCTGGCGCGGCGGCTCGCCGCCATCGGCGCGCATATCACCTTGGTCGACAGCCTCATTCCCGAATACGGCGGCAACCAGTTCAACGTCCGCGATCTCGGCGACAAGGTGAAGATCAACATCACCGACGTGCGCGATCCCTACGCCATGGCTTTCCTGATCCAGGGAAAGGATTTCCTCTTCAACCTCGCGGGACAGACCAGCCATCTCGACTCCATGACCGATCCGCGCAACGATCTCGACATCAATGCGTCCGCGCAGCTCTCCATATTGGAAGCCTGCCGCAAGCACAATCCGTCCATCAAGATCGTCTTCGCCAGCACGCGCCAGCTTTACGGCAAGCCGCAATACCTTCCCGTCGACGAAAACCATCCCGTGCGGCCCGTGGACGTGAACGGCATCAACAAGCTCGCGGGCGAGTGGTACCATCTGCTTTATAACAACGTGTACGGCATCAAGGCCTCGGCGCTGCGCCTGACCAACACCTATGGGCCCGGCATGCGCGTCAAGGATGCGCGCCAGACTTTTCTCGGCATCTGGATCCGCCAGCTCATCGAAGGCAAAGCCATCAAGGTCTTCGGCGACGGCGCGCAAGTGCGCGACTTCAACTACGTGGACGACGTCGTGGACGCGATGCTGGCCGCGGCCCTCACGCCCGACGCCTACGGTTCGGTCTACAATCTCGGCAGCGAAGAACGCGTCAACCTCAAGGACCTGGCGCAGATGATCGTCGGCATCTCCGGCAACGGCTCCTTCGAGCTGACGCCTTTCCCGTCCGATCGCAAAGCCATCGACATCGGCGACTACTATTCCGATTTCTCCAAGGCCCGCGCGGCCCTGGGCTGGTCGCCGCAAGTGTCCCTGCGCGAAGGGCTGCAACGCACCATGGATTTCTACCGCCTGCACTACCGCCATTATTGGGATCCGAAATGATCTTGATGAACGATTTCAAGGCCGAGCCGGATGAATTGGCCTCCGCCCAGGCCGACGCCTGCGCGCGCGTGATCCGCTCGGGCTGGTACGTGCTCGGAAACGAAGTGAAGGCTTTCGAATCGCAATGGGCGGCCCATTGCGGCGCGGCCCACTGCATCGGGGTCGGCAACGGCATGGACGCCATCGAGATCGGCCTGCGCGCCTTGGGAGTCGGTCCCGGCGACGAGGTCATCACCACGCCCATGACGGCCTTCGCCACCGTGCTCGCCGTCATCCGCACGGGCGCCGTGCCCGTGCTCGCCGACATCGACCCGGCCACCGGCCTGCTCGATCCCGCCAGCGTAGAGCGCTGCCTCACCGCCAAATCCAAGGCCGTGGTGCTGGTGCATTTGTACGGACAGATCCGCGACATGGATCGTTGGACCACCTTGTGCCGCAACGCGAACCTGATCCTGCTGGAAGACTGCGCGCAGTCGCACGGGGCCGCCTGGAACGGCCGCGCGGCCGGCCGCTTCGGGGAATGCGGCGCCTACAGTTTCTATCCGACCAAGAATCTTGGTACTCTGGGCGACGGAGGCGCGCTCATCACCGATCGCCGCGATCTCGCCGAGGCCGCTTCCATGCTGCGCAACTACGGGCAGAGCAAACGTTACCATCATCCCGTCCTCGGCATGAACAGCCGCCTGGACGAAATGCACGCCGCCATCCTGCAGGCCCGCCTGCCTTGGCTCGATCGCTTCAACGCCCGCCGCCGCGACATCGCGCGCCTTTATCGGCAAGGCATCCGCAACCCCAAGCTGCGCCTGCTTGCCGCACCCATGGAAGAAACCAACCACGTCCATCATCTGTTCGTGGCCCTATGCGATCAGCGCGACGCCCTCATGGATCATCTCAAGTCCCGCGGGGTCGAATCGCAAATCCATTATCCGGTTCCCATCCATCGCCAGGAGCCCTGCCGCAACATCTCCCGCGATCCCAAGGGCCTCGCCCACGCCGAGTCCCATGCCGCCCGCTGCATTTCCCTGCCTTGCCATCCGCAGCTTTCCGATGCGCAGGCGGCCCAGGTCATCGACGCCGTCAACGCCTTCTAATCCCGCTACAGCCCCATCGCCGCGCTTCGCGGTCCCGGATGGACACCGTAACTCACATGTTACCTATCGGCGCGAGCCGAAAGGACACAATATGAAGCCGGCCCTAAATCGACGCGCAGAAACGTCCATGCCTATTCAGGGGGATGGCGGCCGGATAGGCATCGGGGATTGGGCTGCTTCGGCAGCCAAAACGAAAACGGCCGCCCTTCACGAGACCGGGCGGCCGTAAAAAGAAACGGCCGCCCTGTTGGGGGCGGCCGTTCGTGCATCATACGATGCGGCGCGTTAAGAAACGCGAGTTATACCCTGGCATAGACCCACTCTCCCGCAGCACATGACTGCAGTACCATAGGCGCGTTGAGGCTTAACTTCTGTGTTCGGGATGGGAACAGGTGTGGCCCTCAAGCTATATACACCAGGGAATGTCTAGGCAAATAATTTCTTGGAGTCGGCCGTGCCGACGCCATGCCCGCGCCCGATTTCCCAGTTCGCTTCTTAAGCGATTCCAGGGCTATATAGACTACAGGGCGGGTTTGGAGCGCTTCCACCCGAG